>Ga0207964_1000298_pt1 | contig 14796 bp, 9 predicted proteins | sample Knorr_S23_td_250_FD_185608 | JGI IMG/M metagenome (GOLD analysis project Ga0207964, IMG submission 185608) | Marine microbial communities from Southern Atlantic Ocean transect - Knorr_S23_td_250_ad_251m_LV_A (SPAdes) (version 2) | ecosystem: Environmental > Aquatic > Marine > Oceanic | place...
CCAGCAGTGGCACCATGGCTATGGCAGTGAACTACGGGTACAGGCGACAGCGCAAGAAAGCCGCCATATTAATGCTGGTCACTGCGTTTTTTGGCCTCTCCTTTGTCGGCATGCAAGCATTCGAATGGACCAAGCTAATTGTTGAAGAAGGTGTGCGACCCTGGGGCAATCCGATGGGTGCTCCACAATTTGGTGCGGTATTTTTTATGGTTACCGGCTTTCACGGTTTCCATGTTTCGATCGGTGTAATCTACCTGATAATTGTCGCCTTAAAAGTATTGCGAGGTGACTATGAACAAAGGGGTTACGAAATTGTCGAGATTACAGGGCTGTACTGGCACTTTGTCGATTTAGTGTGGGTTTTTATATTTGCATTCTTTTATTTGTGGTAGCGGAGACTAACAATGGAACAGCAAGCTAATACCGAGACTCAACAACATCCCATAGGTATTTATTTTAAGGTATGGGGTCTTTTATTCATCCTCAGCACCCTCTCCTACCTAGTGGACTATCTGGAGTTTCAAGGTGCTCTCAGGTGGACGCTGATCCTAGTTTTTATGTTTCTTAAAGCTGGGTTTATCATTACCGTTTTTATGCATATGGTTTGGGAGCGCATGGTACTGATCACCGCAATATTATTGCCGCCGCTGTGTATTCTCGTTCTTATTGCCCTAATGGCAAGTGAAGCGAACTATACCAATCTCAATCGATTGATATTCTTCCAATAACCCAATTTGGATCCACCTTTGCAAAGGCCACAGGCCCGTGACAATCTCCCTAATGCACCACGGGATTCACAAGATTGCTTCACTGCGTGCACAACGACACAGCGTACAGCCTATCTATGGCATAGATCTCATAAACTGTGTAAATCTGTCCTGTATCGCAATAAACCAGCGAGGCACAGAGGGGCCATCTCCAGCATCAACCAATTTTGGGTGATGATTGATCACTTCGGTAAGCACAGGCTCCTTCTCTGGCTCAATATCCACAAAGAAAACGTGTTTACCCAGACTTAACGCCTTATCAAAGCGCTCAAAACGCTTATTTCTTAACTGGATACCAATAAAGCCAACCTCCCAGGTACAGAAACCCAAGAGCACAACAGCGAGAAAGATAAACGGCAACCAAGTCCTGTCTGCCCAGCCCATATACCCGACCAGAGACAGCATCAAAATCACGGCAATCACGCCTACAATCGCGCCAATTTTGGTGCCATGGACAACATCGGTTTTAAGTACGGCTTCGACTTCGTGGAGGTGCGGATGGCGAGCCACGTCCACATCATCCATGCTCAGAACATGGATATGCGGCGTTGTTATACCGCTCTCTTCTAGCTCTTCTTCAACCTGCTCCAGTTCATCGAGATCATCACTAACATAAAAATGTCTTTTCATAACCTCACACCTCATCCTCTTCTATTAGACTAGAATGCGATAGAGATCCCGAGCATCTTTACGGCAACAAACTGCGGGATCCATATCCCGTCGTCGTTATTTATCTATAGCACAAACCCTGTAACAAATCAACCAGATACGGCTCCAGAAGTCAGCGGGAATGGTTAATACGGCCATAATCAATGGCATAGAATTAAGGTTAAAATGTTTTCAATGAATTTTTTAAAAATGCGGAAAAAATGACCCCTTCGCAGTACAAAAAGTTAAATGAAGTCAACGAGTAAGTCGACTTCTTATATTCTGAAAATAGGCTATAACCCGCTACGCGAGTTCAACTCATCTTTCATACAATAAAATAACCCCCACCACTGCGTGGTGAGGGTTATTGTATTGGTGGAGGCGGCGGGATTTGAACCCGCGTCCGCCAGTCCGCTGCCTGCGGCTCTACATGCTTAGATCAGTCTTTTATTTTAATCCGTTACAACCCGACTGTCAGGGCGCATAAGGGACGATTCCGGTAAGAGTTTAGTAACGCCACCCCGAACAAGCTTTGTTACGATCTTGTGAAATATGACGCCTGAGTGTCCCGAGGGACGCTGGACGCACAAGCACGGCTCCAGTCAGACGGCACCCTACTGGGTATTAAGCAGCGAGTGCGTAGTTGTCGTCGTTAGCAACTATAAATTTGCGACTTTGGATTAACGAGATTGGTCACCATCTCGGCATGCACCGGAGGTTTTGTAACCGTCGTCGAATCCAAAACGCCCCCGTAGACTTGTAATTTTATCATAATATTCACTTTGACGATGGATACTTTTTAGTCGAGATTGAATCAGGTTTAATCTAGAATTAAGCTATCTTGGACTATTGGGTAGGAGTACGCTGTGCAACGTGGTCAGTTTTCATCAACCTTTACTTTTGTTCTAGCCGCCGCTGGCTCAGCCGTGGGCTTGGGCAATATCTGGGGTTTCCCCACCAATGCGGCAGAAAATGGTGGCGCTGCCTTTTTGTTGATGTATTTGATATTGGCTTTTTTGCTAGCCTACCCCGCGCTGATGGCGGAACTAATTATTGGCCGTCATACCCGCGCCAATATGGTCAGCGCTATGGCGTCTATTGCCAATAACGAGCGCACTAAATTGCTGGGACGCGCCACTGGCTTTGCCGGTATGTTGACCGCCAGTCTAATCCTGTCTTTTTACGCTATTGTCGCCGGTTGGATGCTGGGCTCTATGGCGGAATCTATAACTAATCTACTGAGACTAGATCCACTCGGCGATTGGCTAACTGAGTTTAGCACGGCGCGCAATATTAGCTTGGCGGCCATATTTATGCTGGTAACCGCACTAGTCATTCGTGCCGGTGTAGAACAGGGTATTGAGAAGTGGTCGCGGCGCCTTATGCCCTCTCTACTTGGACTCCTTATATTACTTATTCTGTATGTGATGACTAGGGATGGCGCTACGCAGGGCTTAAGACATTATTTAATTCCAAATTTTTCACAGATGACTAATCCAGACTTGATTGTCAGCGCACTGGGTCAGGCGTTCTTTTCGATGTCATTGGGCGTCGGCACTATGCTTATTTACGGGTCTTATATTCGCTCCGATGCCAATCTACCTGTGGTGGGTGCATGGGTTACTCTCACCGATACCGGCATTGCCTTTTTAGCCGGCTTGCTAATTTTGCCAGCCATGTTTGTAGCCCAACATATGGGCGTTACTATTTACGCGACAGACGGTAGCCTAATTGATGGCCCCGGACTTATTTTTCAAGTACTGCCCACGTTATTTGATGGTATGGGTGGCGCCGGTCTGGTACTGGGTTTTGCGTTTTTTGTACTGATGTCGATTGCCGCAGTGACTTCGTCCATCTCTATGCTGGAGGTGCCTGTCTCCTATGCTGTAGAAAGCATTAAAATAGAGCGAAAATTGGCAACTTTGTGGGTAACTTCGGCTATCTTCGCGATAAGTGTAGCTATCTGCCTGAATTTTGATGCGGCGTTTGATCTGGTAATTAGTCTGACTACTGAGTGGGCACAACCGCTTCTGAGCATGATGCTGTGCCTGTTTGCCGGCTGGGTGTTTTATCGCAACTCTGTGTTACAGGAGTTAAAGCAGGGCAATCCTGAGGTTGAGCATTCGCTATTTTGGAAGGTCTGGCCCTTTTATGTGAAGCTTGTTTGCCCGCTATTAATTCTATTGACCATTTTTCAGGCGTTCTAATCCATCACAGCAGTCGGCTATTTTTTGAGAATTGCCCGCGCAGAAACTCCATTTGGTCACCGCGAATACGGCGACTGTTAAGCAGTGCTAGGTATTCTGCATTGTTGGGTTTAAACGGCAGTGCCACTAGCTGCATATTGGCTTCCTCTGGGGTTCTATCGGCCTTGTGCTGGTTACAGCGACGACAGGCAGAAACTACATTTTCCCAGCGATCTTTTCCACCCCTTGAGGTGGGATGTATATGGTCTCTGGTCAGCCGTGCTGCTGGAAATTGGTTGGCGCAGTACAGGCATAGGTGGCTGTCGCGAGCAAATAATGTGGGGTTGTTAAGGGGGTAGTTGCTGCGCGGCCGCGCCATTTGCTCTCCACCACAGGCGATAATACTGGGCAGATCTACCCGCGATCTAGTGCCGGTTATTCTGGATATTCCCCCCTGTACGGTGCGCACTACATCACCGAGAGTCCAGGATACAAGATCTCGGGCGTATAGACATACGGCCTCTTCCCAACTGAGCCAGTCGATGGGCTGTCCTGCGAGATTGAGCCTAAGGATTCTGCTTTGCATAATCTGGGGTTCCTGTGGAGTTTAGGTAAGAATAATTGGGCGGCCTGTAACGAAAAAGCCCCGTTGCAGGAGCAACAGGGCTTTGAAAACTGGGGGTATGTCTATTTTTTAAGGCGGGAGACTGTCCTCGTCGATCGCTAATTGATCGACTTATGGGCCTTTTACCTATTTGCTGTCGGTATCTGAACGCTTAACCCTCTCTGGAGAAAAAGCACTATTAACGGTTTCTATTGTGAACAGCCTGATGCTCGCTGTCAATTGTAGTCAGTGGCAATTGACCAGAGTCTGTTTGTCGGCTAGTGTTGCACCCTGTTATGACATTTTAATGGTTTCGGTGGTTTATGGCGTCTAAACAAAGCAAGTCGATAGATTTTGAGCAGCAACTCAGCGCCCTTGAGGACTTGGTAAAATCTCTCGAAAGTGGCGAACTGAGCCTTGAGGAATCCCTTAAATCCTTTGAGCAGGGTATTGCGGTAGCTCGGGATTGTCAGGCGGCACTGAAAAAGGCTGAGCAAAAAGTCGAGGTACTGATGCGTCAGGGCGACGAATTAGTGAGTAAGTCTTTTGAAGATCAGGAATAGTAACTGTCTATGAGCACTGCGCTAGATCGCCTTTTACAGTCTTATACAGAGCGGGTGAACGCTCAGCTTGAGCAAATTATCCCCAACCCTACTGGCCCTGCATCACAGCTACTCGAAGCTATGCGCTATTCGGTGTTTAATGGCGGCAAGCGCGTGCGTCCAGCGCTGTGTTTTGCGGCAGCAGAGGCGGTCGCTCAGGCTGATCTAAATACGGCCAAGGTAGCGGCGGCACTGGAGATGATCCATGCCTATTCGCTAATTCACGATGACTTGCCCGCCATGGATGATGATGACCTGCGTCGCGGTATGCCCACCTGTCATATTCAATTTGATGAGGCGACGGCGATTTTAGCCGGAGATGCCTTGCAGTCTTTGGCATTTAAACAGTTGGCCGAGCTCGATTTGCCCGCCTCTAACAGCCTCCGCTTGGTGGCTATATTGTCAGATTTGGCGGGCTGTAACGGTATGGTTAGTGGTCAGGCGGTGGATTTAGCCGCCACTGGCAAACAGCTGACGGTGGATGAGCTGAACTATATGCACAATCATAAGACTGGCGCATTGATTGAGGCCAGTCTGGTAATGGGAGCATTGGCTACCAATACCGCTTCTGATGAACAGGTTGATGCATTGCGCCAATTTGCCCGCGCCATAGGTCTAGCATTTCAAATTCAGGACGATATTTTGGATGTTGAAAGCTCCACTGAGCAGTTGGGTAAGAGCCAAGGCTCTGATAGCGCCAATAATAAGGCCACTTATACGTCTGTTTTGGGGGTTGAGCGCGCGCGTACTGAGGTCGCACAGCTGTATAATCAAAGCATTGAAGCTCTGAATTTGTTTGCCGATAGAGCCGAGCCATTGCGCGCCATTGCCAAATTTATAGTGCACCGCTCTTGTTAATACTGACGGGCTTTTTCAAGCCTGTGCTATACTGACAAGCCTGAATCTCTTGTATCAATTGACTGCGAAATTACATGCCAATCACTTATACCGAAATCCTTGAGACAAGACCAGTTACACCACTGCTTGACTCTGTGGATTGCCCCGCTCAACTGCGCGATCTGAGCGAGGATCAGTTGTTGCAACTGGCCGATGAATTGCGCGCTTTTATTTTATATTCTGTCGCCAAAAGTGGCGGGCATTTTGGTGCTGGTTTGGGTGTTGTGGAACTGACCATCGCCTTACATCAGGTGTTTAATACCCCCCATGATCGGCTGGTTTGGGATGTGGGGCATCAGACCTATCCCCATAAAATTCTTACGGGTCGACGCGATCGGATGTTGGATATGCGCCATCAGGGCGGTCCATCTGGCTTCCCTAAACGCTCGGAAAGTGAATATGATACCTTTGGTGTAGGCCACTCGAGCACATCAATTAGTGCCGCACTGGGTATGGCAATGGCATCTTCTCAGCTGGGCATTGAGCGCAAGACGGTGGCGGTGATTGGCGATGGCGCCATGACCGCCGGCATGGTGTTTGAAGCTATCAATCATGCGGCCCATGTGGATAATGATTTACTGGTGGTTTTAAACGACAATCAGATGTCGATTTCCCACAATGTGGGTGGCCTGTCGACCTATTTCTCTAAGCTGTGGGCCAGTAAGTTTTACAATCAGTTGCGCGAGAGCGGCAAGAAGGCATTGAGCTCTATGCCTCAAGCGGCCAGTTTTTTAAAGCTGACCGAGGAGTATATGAAGGGCATGGTGTCGCCTGCTACGATTTTTGAGGAGCTGGGCTTTAATTATATAGGCCCTATTGATGGTCATGATCTGCCCCTGTTAATACAGACTCTAAACAATCTCAAAGATATTAAGGGGCCGGTGCTACTGCATACTATTACCCATAAGGGCAAGGGCTTTGCACCCGCAGAAAGTGACCCTGTGGGTTACCACGCTTTAACTAAGATTGAACCCAAGCCCGAACCGCAGACGGCAGTTGCCAGTGGCGATAAGACTTTGCCCACTAAAAAGCTCAAGTACCAGCAGGTATTTGGCGATTGGCTGTGCGATATGGCGGAGCAGGATGCCAAGCTAGTTGGTATTACACCGGCTATGTGTGAAGGCTCTGGTATGGTTGAGTTTGCCGAGCGCTTCCCCGAACGTTTTGAGGATGTGGCTATCGCTGAACAGCACGCGGTCACAGTAGCTGCAGGTATGGCCTGTGAGAAGCTAAAACCTGTGGTGGCAATTTATTCAACGTTTTTACAGCGTGGCTACGATCAATTAATCCACGATGTGGCGCTACAGGATTTAGATGTACTGTTTGCTTTGGATCGCGCGGGACTGGTAGGTGAAGATGGTGCCACTCATGCAGGCGCCTATGATTTAAGTTATCTGCGCTGTATCCCCAATATGCTGATTATGGCGCCATCGGACGAAAATGAGACCCGCCAACTGTTGTATACAGGCTATATGCATGAAGGCCCAGCGGCGGTCAGGTACCCGCGCGGCACTGGCCCTGGTGCTGTAATCAATAAAACCATGAGCGCCCTACCGATTGGCAAAGGGGTCGTAAAGCGCGAGGGATCACAGGTAGCTATATTAAATTTTGGCACTCTGCTTGAGTCTGCATTGCAGGCCGCCGAGCAGTTGGATGCCACTGTGGTCGATATGCGTTTTGTTAAGCCATTAGATGCTGAGCTTATTCTGCACACAGCCAGTGAACATCAGCTATTGGTCACTGTTGAGGAAAATAGTGTAGCTGGCGGTGCCGGCTCTGCGGTCAGTGAGTTACTTGCGCAAGAGGCTGTTGTCATGCCAGTATTGCATTTGGGATTGCCTGATCAGTTTGTGGATCATGGTAGCCACCAACAGCAGTTGAGTAGTATTGGCTTGGATGCCGAGCAGATTCTATGCCGTATTAGACAGCGTTTAGAGGGATTGTAGAAACGTATAATCCACCATAAGGAGATGGTTCGATGAAGTTATATGATTACAAACTGGCGCCAAACCCACGACGGGTCAGAATGTTTATGGTCGAAAAAGACATAAGCATTGACACTGTGCAAGTTGATTTAATGAAAGCTGAGCAGTTCTCAGATGCCTTTAAAAAAATTAACCCCCTATGTGAAGTCCCAGTCTTACAGCTAGATAACGGCAGATGTATTAACCAAGTCAACGCTATTTGTCGCTATCTGGAGGAGTTATTTCCCGAAAATCCCCTGTTCGGTCGCACACCACTGGAGCGCGCATCGGTGGAGTCACAAAATCATTGGGTACATATTAATGGCGGGTTAGCCGTTGGCGAGGCGTTTAGAAATTCTAGCCCCAGCTTTAAAAACCGCGGTATCTCAGGACCCCATTCCTATGCACAGATTCCCGAGTTAGCTGAACGCGGCCTATTGCGTATAGATAATTTATTTGCGGATCTAGACGCACATTTTGCCCATAGCCAATTTATGGTGGATGATTATTTTTCGGTGGCAGATATTACCGCTTTTACCACCATTAATTTTGCCAACTGGGCCAAAAAGATCATTCCCGATAGTCGCAGCCATCTTCAGCGCTGGTACGATCAAATAAAAGACCGCCCCAGCGCCAAAGCCTAAATCGGCTGACTGTTAATCGCCAGTGCTAACTGTAAACCCATTGGGCGCAGCATTGACCACTTGACCATCACTAAAGCTTACCGACACTACTTGATTTGAGTAGTTGTAAACCACATAGGTCATCTGTCCCTGCTTTTCAAAGGCAACTGCAGCTGGATGATCGGCAGTGAGACTGCCGGTACCTGTAGCCAGATGCCCCAATGCCTTAAAGGTATGGATCCAGTGATAGGTATGCGCCTTACTTTCACCCTGCTCTGGGGTATAGTTAGGCTTGGTATTGTAATCGGCAATAGCGGCGTCGGCATCGGTCATAGACCATAGATTCCACCACAGATCGCGCCACATATCATTCACCAGACCTGATGGCTTACCATTGGACGACTCACTCAGCCCCAAGTCGACATAGTCTTGCATATAGTCTGGGTAAATACCCACATGGAAAATCAATGGACTGGATGGCAACCCTTGAATACCCAAAATATGGGCATAGGCGGCGCTAAACCAAGTGGCAAAATCGACACCATCACCCCAAATAATCGAGGTGGTCAGATGAGCATAGCCAGGATAAAAGTTATCGGCATCAGCGCTTACATTGTTGTAGCCATCGAGATTATTCCAATACTCCCAATAGGCTGCACCAGTTGAAGCATGCAGATACATGCCCTTTTCTGTTAGCTCTGTATTGCCGGTGGCCAAACCATAGAGAATGATTGCACCATAAGCAGTAGCCGCTTCTGAGGTAGACTCGTTATTATTGCCGCGAATAAAGTTCATTTTACCATCCGCCCATGAGAAACCATTGGCGGGGTCAAAATTTCGCATATGCGGGAATAAAGAATCATCTTTATCTGCCGCATAATCGCGAATTAATAACTCAATCATCGGCCCATATTGGTCTTGGCCACACCAAGCTAGATCGACTCGACATATCTCAGCCGCTGCACGCACAAAGTAGCCGTAGTGGAAATGGTGGTCGGCTATTCTCTGATGAGCCCCATAGGCCTCATCAAAACCAAACAATGTATTCCAGTCACTATCGTAAACAAAATATTTTTTGGTCTTTAGCTGCCCATCTGCCTCAGCGGTAAACCAATCTGAAAGCTCAGCTTTCAACCAATCGATCAGCTGATCAGCTTCATTTTGCATACCTATGGCACGAGCAATTGCAGCTAACTCTGCTGCTTTTCCATAGTTTTTACCTGACCAGTAGGTATCTTGGAAAGTGTTCCAAGAACTTGAGCCCTGATTTATAAAATCAGTCACCAAGCTTTCGAGAGTAGCCTGATTAAAGCTGCCATCAATAGTCGGCATAGTCGGCAATACACCAACATAGGGAATCTTATAGCTAAACTGATTGAGTGCAGCAAACTTAATTATTCCTCGCGCACTTCGAACTTTGTAGTTCGAAGTAGATTGTGAGGCATTTTTCCAGTGCAACGGATGCATTCCAGCAATGGTATCTACTGACGCACCTTGCTGATCCACATAGCTATGAGTCACTGTTATCTCGTTATTGGAACGGTTAACTTGATAATCAATATCCACAGCCGCCACTTTGTTTCGCGCTTTACTGGCAAAGTAATTAACCATAGTGCTCGATGGATTGCCTGCACTTGTGCCCGGCAAATAAACCAAAGTCATTTCTTTTGCCGCGTTATTCACTCTGATAGTACCCATGGTCATTGGGTCTGTGCTAGCCGAAACATCTGTAAAGGTGGTTGTACCCTCACCGACCACTAGGTAATTATTGGCATTACCCGCAACACTGGTCCAAATACCATACATATTGCTTCCCGTGGAGAATGTACCTTTTTCATTTACACCATCTTGTCGCAATGTACGCACCTCAAGATTGCCCACATAGGCCTTAAAGTAGACATAGGGTGAGCCGTGTACAAAGGTGGCCTCCATCACATCTGTATTACCACTCTTCCAAATAACCGTTACTGAACCTTCACTGTAGTCTTTAGTGTAGGCTTCAAGGTTGGAGTATGTTGAGTTACCAACAGCTATACCATCGAACACTTCCGATGCATGATCGGGAATGGGGTAGTAATACTGTCCGCCATGAATGAGTCGCATCCCAGAGGGAATACTCCCCACGCGCGCACCTGTATTGGTAATGCGCGCCGATATTGGATCTGGGGTTATATAAGCGGCATCATTTGGATCTCCAACGGTCATTTCTCCCATAAATGATAGAGAGCCCCACCACTTGTGCGTTTGCGTGGGCTTTTCAGCCGCAGGACCGGCCAACTGGGGATATAGTTTGGTAATATTCCCTGTTGGAATTCCGGTAGATTGATTGCAACCACGCTTCTGCACCTCATGCTCTGTAGAAATTACACCCGCATTCTCAACCCATTGTCCCCAATCTTCCTTACAGCGATGGTTGGAGGTATAGATGGTGTCGCCAATGCTACCTGCACCATAATTGATAAGACTGTAATCCTCTGGAGGCTCAATGCTTGAACCGCCAGTATCCGCAACACTACCTGTTGTAGTTACCAACACATTGGAGATATCGACAGCTACATTGCGCTCGGCTATGTAGAAGATAAAGTTTCTAAATACCAACCCACCTTGAGATTGAACATTAACGCTATACGTTTTGGGCTCACTTCCAGAAATAGTCACCATTTGCGTTTCAAATAATGGCTCATGATCTGGGTAAGAGTCCTTCTCAAATCTAAATTTAATATTAGCGCTTCCACCTGAGGGCACTGAGCCAACAAAGCTTACCGAACCACCATCCGAGAAAGTTAGCGGATAGAGACTTTGGTTCATATTGGCAAAACCACCCCACGACTCAGCAGATGAGGGGAAGGTAAATACATTACCTGATATTTGAGTACCACCAAATGCCTCAATAAAGTCAGCCGGAGGTTTAACTGTTGCGTCACCATCGACACTACCGCCTGTATCCCCTGCATCTCCTGTATCCCCTGTATCTCCTGTATCCCCTGTATCTCCTGTATTGCCGGTATTGCCTGAACCACTGTCGTTAGAACCAGTGAAACGTACATTATCCAGAAGGAATACGGTACTGGTCTTATTGGTAGCCCAGATAACCAAACCCGTATCCACAGAACCCAGTGTTAAACCACCAGATACCAGAGATGACATGGAAACTGATACTGTCTCCCAGCCATTGGCGCCCTTACTGCCCAGATTACGATCCCCCGAGGTACAGGGCCAACCGCAATCGAGTTTCATGGTAATTTGGCTATCGCCGCTGACCACTTTAATATCGAACTGAATATCACCGTCGGAATAACTAGATACGTCGACTCCCGAAGATGATTTAAAGAACAAACCCGCCATACTGCCCGACGCACTATGTGAAACCTGCAGTACATCGCCGCGATCAGCATCAGCAACTACTTCCCAGTCAATACTGGGACAGCCAGCACCACCATCGCGATTACATTCTCCCCAATCTATGGCTTCGTCAAAGGCATTGATGCCCGCATCCCAAGTGGATGCTACGGAGCCCTCTTGGAAAACCATTAGATCGCCACTATCTGCGGCACTGTCATTTCCACCGCTATCAGTTGAACCACTATCAGTTGAACCGCCGTCCGAATTATCAACAACAGGCGGTGTAGCGTTATCGGCAATACCTGTGAAACGTACATTATCCAGAAGGAATACAGTACTGGTCTTATTGGTAGCCCAGATAACCAAACCCGTATCCACAGAACCCAGCGTTAAACCACCAGAGGCCAGAGTCGACATGGGTACCGAAACTGTCTCCCAGCCATTGGCGCCCTTACTGCCCAAGTTATGATCCCCTGAGGTACAGGGCCAACCGCAATCGAGTTTCATGGTAATTTGGCTATCGCCGCTGACCACTTTAATATCGAATTGAATCGCACCATTGGAGTAGCTAGATACGTCGACTCCCGAAGATGATTTAAAGAACAAACCCGCCATACTGCCCGACGCACTATGTGAAACCTGCAGTACATCGCCGCGATCAGCATCAGCAACTACTTCCCAGTCAATACTGGGACAGCCAGCACCACCATCGCGGTTACATTCTCCCCAATCTATGGCTTCGTCAAAGGCATTGATGCCCGCATCCCAAGCGGATGCTACGGAGCCCTCTTGGAAAACCACCAAGTCGCTGTCATTGCTGGCGTCGTTATTTGAATCTTGATCTGATGAATCATCATTTCCATTATCGGTGTCGACAGGATCAACGCCGCCATCATTGGCACTATCATTCAGACTGTTAAAAAAATCGTTGCCGGCAAACAGGCTATCTAATTGCGTTTGCAGGTTAAATTCAATCACTGTCAAATCACCACTGGATACTTGAACTAACAGGTCTTGTAGGTCAGTCTGCACTTCTTCGACAAAATCAGCTGCTGAAGCTGAGGTGGGGTCGACACCATCGCTTTGCAGTAAATCGTTTACCTCGGCAAGATTGCCAGTTACCGCCGTTATTATTGAGGCTGAAACAACTTCTGAATCAGGCATAGCATCGGTAAACACTTCAATCAAGGTTGCCTGTGAAGAGAGATCTAAAGCCAAATCTTCCAACGCTTCATCAGCCAGTGCCTTAACTATATTTTCGCTAATCTCTAACAGATCCGCATTTTCATCAACCAGTGATTGCGCTGAATTAATCATCACTGCAACCTGCTGGTTAATCTGCTGTATTTGCTGACCTAAGGCATTGCCTTGCTCAGCCATTTCCCAGTAGTCAGTGGTTATAAACTGATCTATATCATCGGTAATTTGAAATGCGTCGAGAACCGCTTGCTTGGCCTGCTCGGTATCTGCACTAGCAATAATCGAACTAATTGGGGTCACGGAAATGGCGCTACTGAGATTGGCGGGAAGATCTGAAAGCAACTTCAAGTCGCTCATCTCTATACCGGTCAATGTATCCGTACCACCTATAACCACTATTTTGGCGGCAGAGAAATTTGCGGCATCAGATTCTGGAATAGAGAAATAACCCTGTGAATCTGAAGTCGTCGATGGCTCGCCATTATCGAGCTCGGAGTTTCCATTGAGATCCAAATATACCTGACTGCCAGATAGGGGACCATCAATCGCACGCCCTTCGATGGCATTTGTCACCATTACGTCAATAGTCTGTGATGCAGAAGATTTCACACCATCGGATACCTGAACCGATAATTCATACTGGTTATCTGTATTGGCATCGGCTGGCTGCTCATAGTCTGGCGCTTGCAGAAAGCTAATTTGACCGCTATTTGAAATAGCAAATAATGCTTGATCAGCTCCGCCAACTATAGCGTAACTAATCGCCTTGCCCTCTGGGTCGGAACCGCTAATTTGATCCACACTAGTGGTGCCTTCGGTTATATTAACTTGCGCTGTTACCGAAATAGTTGGCGCTTGATTAACTGTAGGTGTTGTCTGATTTGATGTATCACCACCCGAACTAGAACCACCGCCACAGGCTTGTAAAATGATAATTGAACACAGGGCTAAAATTTGACTAAATCTCACTGAATATACTCCGCTTGTTTTATTTTTATAGAGCTAAGCGGCAACATCTAAACATATAATATCTTTAGTACGATAGCATTAACTCTTTCTTAATGTAGCAAGATTACTCCTTAGCCCTGCTTTCTGTCGTTCGGCTTGCTCAATCCGAACACTTTTCCCTACAAACCTCGGCATCTCGAAAGTTATCTATAGCTTATTTGCAATAATATTGAATTTTTATGGGGGGAAGGCCAAAAAATACAAAATGCCCCTTCCATATTTTTATTGTATTTGTATTATACGCTCGCGACACGGTCGTTATTAATTTTCTATAGCTAGATCACTAAACCAATTAGTATTAATGAGGGTTGAATATGAAAAAATTATTGTTATCCATCGCTCTGAGCTTTGTGAGCATAACTCCTTTTGCATTCGCCGCAGGACCCATCGACGGCAAAATTTATGGCAAGATTAATATTTCGCTGGTCAACGCTGACAGTAGCTCTGAGGATACATGGAAACTCAATAGCAATGCATCGCGCATTGGTCTAAAAGGCACCTCTCAGGTTTCCGAGGGTTTAGAAGTCTTTTATAAAGCTGAATTTGAAGTCTGTGTTGACGATGGAGATTGCAAAGATCAAACCTTTAGCCAACGCAATATTTTTGCCGGCATTAAAGGTAGCTTTGGCTCTGTATTAGCCGGCAAGAACGATACGCCCACTAAGCAGGCACAAAAGAAAATTGATCTATTTGGCGACCTAGAGGGCGATATCAAGGGATCTAACAAAACGTTTGACGGTGAGAATCGTGCTTCCAATATAGTTGCCTATAGCACACCTAAACTTGGCGCATTCTCTGCCACCTATGCTGTGATGCCTAGTGAAGACGATAATGGCGGCCTTAGCGATGCTAAATCTTACTCTGTAAGCTACAGCAAAGAGGGGCTTTATATAGCGGTAGCCGCTGATAGTAATGTTGCTGATACCGACGTTCTTCGAGTGGTTTCTCAGTACAA
>Ga0207964_1000301_pt1 | contig 14760 bp, 12 predicted proteins | sample Knorr_S23_td_250_FD_185608 | JGI IMG/M metagenome (GOLD analysis project Ga0207964, IMG submission 185608) | Marine microbial communities from Southern Atlantic Ocean transect - Knorr_S23_td_250_ad_251m_LV_A (SPAdes) (version 2) | ecosystem: Environmental > Aquatic > Marine > Oceanic | place...
TTTTTTTGCATATAATGAATAAGGAACACTCAACAACTGGCTTGTTCCAGTAATACTATAATTAGCACCTCCTGCTGGATCTGTTTCTGTTTTTATAAAACATGTACCACTAGACCAATCTATTGAACCAAAATTACCACTTACGGATGTACCTGAACCTATCTCTAAGCTTATTAAACCATTCGAATTAGTGCTTGGTGTATGTGTTTCTTCATAAACTGCTGCTGCTGTAGTTACATCAGAACCCTGTAGGATACTTATTTTGACACCTATTTGTTGACTGGCTAACAATTCATCACTCGCATCTCTTATCACTGCTTGATAACTCATCTTTTCTGGTGCTTGAGCAAAAACATTCAGTGTTAACACCAATAATATAATTGTTGTAAATATCCTTTTCATATGATAATATAACGGTTTAGTTATGTTTTTTAACTATAAAAACCAACGGAAAAATAAAAAATAGATATAGGGAGATTTCATACAATATCTTTTTCACAAAACAATATCTTTTTTTATAAAAGTACATATAAAATAATTAAAAATCAATAATCTGATCTTAAAACAATATTAAATTATCTGTCTTTTAGAGATCTAGGAAGAAAATACAGACTAGCTAAAGATTTTTAAAACTTCTCTGTTTGATACCCATTCCACGGTAGCTGGCATCATAGGACAGGCTAAACTTACCAAGGCTGTGAAGGATGTTTTTAGCTAATTCATAGCTATTGATTTATAAAATATAAACCATCTATAAAGTAACTATTCACCCTTTATAAATTTACGGGTATAAGACTGATTATTTTGAGTAACCTTAACAAAGTAAACCCCTTTTACCAAGGAACTCACATCTATTTGAAAACGACCAAACTCAGATAAAACAACCTTGCCGAATACATCATAAACGGTAAGCAACACCTCTGATTTTGCACCATCTATAAATAGGGTGTTCTTTACAGGATTGGGATAGAATTTAATATGCTTCAATGATACATCATCAATGGCCATCGTATCTGTATTATAAAGTCCAGGACTTCCATAAGAGGTTGTGTTGATACAATCCCAACTTTCTGCCAGACTATTGTCTAAATAGGAATCTTTTAATTCTAAGGTAGGTCCTAAATCTTTCGCACAGGTTGGCCAAGGAGCGTCAGAGGTATAATACACCTCATCTTCCAAAACACCTTGAGCATTATACAAACGAACCGCATCTGAATTACCAAATTTAAAATCTATATCTCCAATAACATTGGTAACCTCACTAAATACTGCTGAAAAGTCTACTAAATCTCTAGAAAACACCAAATAGCCATTCGCATCTATCATAGTTCCATCAGGTATGGTAAAGGAATGGGTGTCATCATCATCCTTTAACACCCAATTGGACATATCAATAGAAGTATTATTAGGGTTATATATTTCAACCCAATCCTCTGGATCAACGGTATCTAAAGAATTATAATTGATCTCATTGATAATAAGGGGCAAATTAGCAGCAAGTTCAAAAACAGGCATAATATAATTACCAGATGACAGATCCAATTCAATAGTTGCATCTGACGAATTACTAACTCCTAACCAGCGAGAAAAAACATAACCCGTTTCAGGGACGGCTCTTAATTGAATGGGTACTCCAGTATAATAATTCCCTTCCCAGACAGCTTCTTGAATGGACAGATTGTCATTTAAAACTACGGACCCTCTATTTGTATAGTTATTGACGATAGCCAATGTATAATCTGCCAATGAAAATTGTGTTTCAAGATGATCTTTGGCATATCCATGACGATGATCTGCAAATTCTTTCATGATATTTTTAGAAGCAATCGCATCTGATTTGGTTCTGATATCATTAGGTGAATCATTGGCAATAGGATTCTCATTATTCCAATAGGCACCCCATTTATTATAGTGGGCCTCTAATTCTGGTTCCACTTTTTGATATACTGATTCTATATGATCTTTTACATGATCTGGTTGAAAACGGGTATTCAATTCATCTGCATAACGATTGATGAATTGATGTTTAAATGAGGTGTTTGTCAATAACTTTCTAAACAAAAGTGTGGACCAAGATGGGTTGGGCCAACCAGGACCATTTGGTTCTAAAGCAAAACTAAGGGTGTTGTTTTCATAGGTTTGACCCCTAAACCAAACACTAAATCCAAAATCGGTGTCGTATAAGATCCAACGCCATTTTCCTTCAGGATGTGTCCAATACTTAATATTGTTCCCGGGCCAATCTGTGTTGTCTAGATATATTTGTGCTACTTGGTACATGGCGTAATTTTTAAGATCTATACGCTCTCTTACATAGTCAAAATTAGCATCTATATTTAAGTCTGTATTTTTTATATAATTAATCAAAGTATTATAAGTTTGATTATCTCCTTCAACCTCTTGTGCATTATTTGTTAAAATGGTAATGTCATCTGCATCGATATCGTGTTTGGAGGCCAACATATGTTCGTTGTTTTTTTCTCTAAGGCTATACATGCCCCAATATGCCCCATTGAGATACGTTGACACAGGTCTATAAGATCCATAATCTAAACCTGAACCCTCCATTAAACTGGTTATAGTAATATCTCTAATAGACGTATCAAGCCAGTCCTGACCTGAGTTTCTTAAAACCAAAGACTCAAATTTGTCATAATTGACATTGTCAAAGAAAGGATATTTAAATTTAGGGGTCCCGTATTGGCTTCTAGCAAAAAGCGACAAAGATCGTTGTTCATTTTGCCCCCTAGACCAAGCCCCATATATCTTTACCCCAGCATTGAATGAGGTACCCAAAGCACCCGTATTTTTATCGTAAAAAGAAACGTGAATAGGTCGCTCCCAATCTGCCCAAAAATTTGCTCCCCAATGTGGAACACCATAATCATAATTTAATCCTGGAACATAGATTCCTGTATTTTCATCAAAAAAATGATCAGGCTCCGTAACCAAATGAATCATATCTATGTTTTGATTAACATTGTATAAATAGGTTCTAGAAACAGAAGGTTTTAAAAGAGAATTGTCCTGAAATATCCGTGCACGTATGACTTTATTTCCATACATGTAGATAGATCCGGTGTAACGTGTCGAATGTACTGTAGGTTCAGTAGCATCTGTAGTATAACGAATTTCTTGACCTGCACTGTTACCAGTCAAAGACAATAAAAAAGATGAATGAAATACCCCTCCGTCATGCGAAAAGACAATATCTTCGGTAACGAAACCTACATATTCATTTACTGAATTCACAGCTCCAGGAGTAGTTTCTGTAAAGTACACCAAATTATCTGACTGATTTGATACTCCATAAGACACATTTGACTTTAATTCTCCTACGACCAATTGATCTACGATATTTCCTTGATGATTACTCAAGATCAAGGTTTCTGAACTAGAAGAAATTTTAAAATTTGTATGGAAATTTGCTCCTGATAAACCATTAGACAGGTCCAAAATTGAAGGAGGGGTTACCCCGCTAGAATTGGGTGCTGAAAAAACAGCTGATAAAAAAGGTATCAGGGTTAAATCAGAAGAATTTGCATTGTGATTGTGAAGTTGAATTGCCAAGGTATTTTCACCTTCTACTAAAATATTTGTAACATCATCAACAAAAAACCGAAGCGGACTATTTCCGAACTGAATCAAGGGCTCTGTCCAATTACTTGTTCCTGAATCGTAAGAAGGCGGATTCCCCAAACCAATCATATTATCACTACGGGCAATTTCCTGACCATTGATATAAGCTACGAATCCGTCGTCGTAATCAATATCAAAAATCAGACTGGTCAGACTTTCTAAATCTGTTATATCAAATTGAATTCTCGTAAAAATGGATTTCGTTCCTGATGGAACCGTAGTCGCATCATCATCGTCTCCATAACCAAAACCCGAAGGCCCTTGAGACCAACTAGAATCATTAAAATTTTGAGAGGTCCAATTGGATGGCATTTGAGAATTGGGAATCTTGTATTTGTGAATATCGCCCCTATTTACCAGTGTTCTTGAAGAAATAAAACTAGAACGATCTTTACCAGAGGCCCAAACCAACAAATATTCTTGTGGGTGAATCGTAAAATCCGGAAAAGTAAATTTTGACAGATCTGTATCATCATCTGTTACTCCCCAACCATTTATGTTTAGGGGCACTGAACCATCATTGTACAACTCAAACCAATCTGGAGTATCTCCATCTTCATCTGTATGTACCGAATTGGAAGAAACAACTTCATTAATTCTTATATCCTGCGCCTGAGCAAACCAAGAAACGAAAAACAATACAATTAGAACTAACCTCATTAGTGGGGGGGGAATTAGTTTATGACACCTACAAATATACGTAAATTTTGACTTCCTTTATTTATTTAAATCCTCCACAAAAACGCTACGCGCCGTTATACGTCGCAAAATTACGGGGGGTTTCATAGAGTGTTACAATCAACTCTAACGAAGAACTTATATGTGGTTGTAACATATTCCAGATCACAACAGACATGTTTTCGACTGTCGGATTTAAATTTTTAAATTCCGGCACTTCTATATTTAAATTTTTGTGATCTAATTTTTCTACAACCTCACGTATTATAAGATCTTTTAGTATTTTTATATCCATCACAAAACCCGTAAGAGGATCTATTTCTCCTGTAACAGACACAACGAGCTCATAATTATGCCCGTGATAATGAGGATTGCTACACTTGCCAAAAACAGCCTCATTTTTTTCATCATCCCAATTTTTATTGTACAAACGATGTGCTGCATTAAAATGCACCTTTTTATGTATCGTAACTTTCATAGGCTTTTATCACGAGATGTATTTGTAAAAATTTTTAAATATAATTTTAAACCAAGCTGTATAAACCTCTGGTTGACATTTTATGTCTTCTTTAATAGCTTCAGGAGTCATCCATTTATAGCTCGCTACCTCTTGGCTATTAATAACAGGTATTCCATTGTAATTTCCTAACATGACATGATCTAATTCGTGCTCCGTGAGCCCATTATCAAAAGGAGCCTTATATATAAAAGAAAATAACTCTTTTAAATTTGTAACAAATCCCATCTCCTCTTGTAAACGTCGTTTCCCAGCTCCTATATTTGTTTCTCCGTCACGTTGATGACTACAACAAGTATTGGTCCACAACAAGGGAGAATGATACTTTGTTGAAGCGCGTTGTTGGAGCATCAACTCCCCCAGATCATTCATTATAAAAACAGAAAAAGCTCTGTGCAACAAGGCTTTTTCATGGGCTTCCATTTTTGGCATTAAACCTATCTTATTATCTTCTTTATCTACTAATACAACCTGTTCTTCTATCATTTAATTCATTTATTTTTATTGTCTACAGACAAGCCCCTAAAATAAAAAATTCTTTTCAATTTGCCACCAACCTAAATCCTTCTCCATGAATATTGAGAATTTCCACATTAGAATCTTTTTTTAAATATTTTCGCAGTTTTGCTATATACACATCCATACTTCTAGACGTAAAGTAATTATCATCTCTCCAAATTTTAGTGAGCGCCATTTCACGTAGCACTAAATCATTCATATGTACCGCTAACATTTTTAGCAACTTACCTTCTTTGGGAGATAATCTTATGGATTCTTTTCCCTTGTAATTTAAATCTCTTAATTTTGAATTAAAATAAAAATCTCCTATCTGAAATTCAAACCTTGTTTCCTCAACCCCTTCCTCTTTTTCCTTTCGCTTAATAATAGCATTTATTTTATACAAAAGCACTTCCGAATCAAAAGGCTTGTTTAAATAGTCATCCGCTCCTACCTTATAACCTCTTAAAACATCTTCCTTCATCGTCTTTGCAGTCAAAAACACAATTGGAATTTCTTTGTTGGTCTTTCGGATATCTTTCGCTAAAGAAAAACCATCTTTTCTAGGCATCATCACATCCAAAATACAAAGATCGTATTCGTCACTTTTAAATAAAACAAACCCTTCTAATCCATCTTTAGCAAGGCTTACACTAAAGTTATTCAAAGTTAAATAATCTTTTAAAACAATCCCAAAATTAGGATCATCTTCTACCAATAATATTTTTTTAACACCCATGAGGTTTTACTTTTTAAATATTTTAAGATACCAACGGTAATTTTACAGTAATTCGAGTCCCTCTTCCCTTTTCGCTTTCCAGAAAAATCTTTCCTTGATGGTGTACTACTATTTTCTTAACATAAGCCAACCCTAAACCGTGCCCCTTAACATTGTGAACATTTCCTCTTTGCTCTCTGTAAAATTTATCGAAAGCTTGTTTTTGAGTTGTCTTACTCATTCCAATTCCATTATCTACAATCTGTACACTAAAATAATTTGTAGAACTATCTATAAATATATCAATTTTTGGTGAATTTTTAGAATATTTAATGGCATTTTCTAAGATATTTACAAAAACATTTGTTAAATGAATTTTACTTCCTAGTCCCCCAGAAGCAGTATGATTGGTGTAGAATTTTACTTGACCTGATTTTGCTTTTAAAAGTAAATTCACGTGTTTTATAGCAGTTTCTAACGTTTCATAAAAATCAATACGTGTTTTAATAATATCCAACTGATTTTTTTCTAACTTAGAAATCCGCAAAACATTTTCTACTTGTGAATGCATCCGCTTGTTTTCTTCCTTCATCATAGACACATATTTTAATACACTTGTGTTGTCATCTATAACCTTCGGGTTTTTAATAGCATCTAAAGCCAAATTAATTGTCGCAATAGGTGTTTTAAATTCATGTGTCATATTGTTGATAAAATCAGTCTTAATAGAGGATATTTTCTTCTGTTTGATTAACTGATGTAAAGAACTCACAAAAGCCAATATAATGATTAGAGTAAAAAAGACAGATAACAATAACATCATACCTATGTCTGAAAGTATATAGTGCTCTTTCTTCGGAAAAGTCACATACAACTCATCATTTTTAGTGTGACTATTCTTATTAAACAAAGGGGTTTTATAAATTTTACCCTCTTGGATGTTAAAATTTTTAGATTTAATTTTAGTCAATATGCCTTGGCTAAAGACACCATAATCAAAAGCAATTTCAATGCCTATATCAGATAATTCCTTCCTTAATACATCTTCTATAACCTCCTCGGAAACTCTTTGATAAATAGAAATATCTTTGTTTTGATAAGCATCTTCTAAGGATATTTTTTCAATTTCTGACAAATTGTTAAAAAACGTAAACCGCTCTACTAAATTTACTTTTGACAGCTCGGTGTTGTTTGTAGAATTCTTTACTTTATAAACATCATTTTTATTACGCAAACTCAAAATTAAAAGAGAATCATTTTTATAAAAGTCATTTAAACTTTTATAATAATTGTTTTCATATATACCACTTGAAGAAAAACGGAAGGTTTCATTGGTACTAGTATTTATTTGTTCGTACACAAATTTTGTGAAATCTGCTTGTTTAACGAATTTTTTGGTTTGAAAAAAATCCATAAATTGTACTGTAAAATCAATAAAGTCTCTCTTGTAAATAATTTGATTCGTTCTAGTTAGTGCGAAATTAACATCTTTTGAAAACTGTTTATCACGAATATCTATTGCATTTCCAATCCAAAAAATCTGTACGGTAATAATTCCTATAAGCGATATACTCATTAATAAAATAATAAGCATAAACATTTTTTTTTTCATTTTTCAAAAATAGTTTATTCATTAATCCAATGGCATTTTTTTTAATGGATTTTTTGAAAACCCCTCGTTATTTAACGAATTATTAAGAATCTTTAATTATTCTTTTTGAGTTTTTCAATTACTGTAAGCGGAAAGCTACTAAGGTAAACTAATGTTTTATACTTTCTAAAAACAATTGATGCAGTTGCAACACCTCCCGTTCTACATTTTTCAAATCATCATTATGAATGACATAATCAGCTTTAGGAATTTGTTCAGCATCTGTTAGTTGATTGTTCATTCTTGCTTGAATTTGCTGAAGCGTTAACGTACCTCTACGAAGTAATCTTTTTATTCTTAAATCAACTGACGCAATTACTAAAATAATCTTATCGCAAAAATGTTGATGACTACTCCCAAGCAACAAAGCACTTTCATAAACAACATAAGGACTGTTTTGAATTTCTAAAAAGCTTTTAAAATGACGCTGTACCTCTGGATGAACAATGGCATTTAACCCTTCTAATTTTTTAGGATCATTAAATACAACATCTGCTATATACTGTCTATTCAACGTATCATTTATATACGATTTATCACCTAGAAGCTCAGAAATCTCAGACCTGACTTTAGTAGAAACCTGCATTATTTTTTTTGCTTCTAGATCTGCACTATACACAGCAGCTCCTTGCTTTTTAAATAATTCAAGTACCGTAGACTTACCACTACCAATTCCTCCTGTCAAACCTATAACCATCATTTCTGTATTAAATATTCTATGTGATTTGGAATTAATCGAACAGCGTTAACAAGACTTGGTTTTTCTATAATCTCAGGGCTTAAATAATTAAAATTACTCGTGCGTGACACAGAATAGTTACAGCTAACTTTAAAATCATTTGCCGTAATTTTACTATAATTAGAAATCCCCACTTGAAATACTACCTTTACTGTCTTTGGGTAAGTAATTATCTTAATACCTTCTGGCAATCCTCTTACAGTAAAAGGAACTTCAAAACTACCTTCCGTAAACTTTTCTACTTGAGCAACAACAGTAACCATTTTACTAGAATAGCTTACCTTATCTAAATTCTCTGGTAGCTTTACATTTGCATCTTGATAAATATCTTCAGAAACATCTGACAAATCCAAAGTCTCTAATTTCAAATCTTTAATCTTATCTATCTGAATTTCAGGACCTCTTATGTCTATTGAATCTGGACGAACCAAAATTTTATCTGATAGATTATATCCTGATTTAAAGCGAATATTTAAGTCAGAAATTACGGGGACTTTTTTCTGCTTATTTAAACCCAATTCAAAAAACAAACTGTCTTTTTTAACCTCAACTAATTCTACACGTGTATTTAACTGGGACTGTATGGATGAAAATAAATCTGTCGATAGTAAGTAATAAACATATTTTCCTTTACGAACTACATCTTCCAAATCTATTGCAATTTCTTTTTGATAAATACGCTCTAATAATAATTTAAACCCCGAGGCTTTTAGCTTAAGTTCTAAAGTTGATTCAGGATCGTTCTGAAAAAATTTTGTAGGTGGTAAATTTTTATAATTAACTTTATACACAACCCCATCTGTATAGGTGTAAGAAAGCCTTGTCAACAACCAAAACAAAGAAGCAATCAACAAAAAAAACAAAAGTACATGTTGTTTTTTATTAATTTTTACACTTGAGGTTTTACCTTTAGGAAACGCTTTCATCAAATGGATAAAAATATTACTTGTTAATTCAAACAAATATAACAAAATTACAAAAGCCTTTGTGAGTCAACCCACCTGACTTTTAAACTAGATTAAGAACTACAAAAACAAAAAAAGTGAGCGATATTGCTCACTTTTAATCATTATTAGCGCTTCATTTATTTTGATTTTGCACTATATTTCTTACTCATTTCCATAGACAGTGACGATTTCTCAAATTTAATTTTACCCGCACCAGTTTCAATAACCACAGTATTATCACTGTTATTTATTTCTACGATTTTACCGTGAATACCACTAGTAGTAACCACTTTAGAACCTTTTCCTATTTCATCTCGAAATAGTTTCTCTTTTTTTTGTTTTTTTACTTGTGGTCTAATCATAAACAGGTAAAGAACGATAAACATCAAAGCCAATGGCATTAAACTTTTAATATCAAATCCTCCTGCTTGTAAAGGTAATAAGTTGTACATTTTCTTTTTTTTATAGATTATTACTGTAACATTAGAGTCAAAATCTTTAAATAAATTACAATTTATTTACTGTGCTTTCTCTAGAATTTACACTCAATTATTCAGTGGGTAAATGTATAAAAATATTTTAATAATCAACCATGATTTACCCGTGAAAAAAAGAGGACATCAAATTAAAGAATTCAATCAACAAGTAGTTTATTTACTCATTGGCTTATTCGCTAAAGCCTGCCTCTTCCTACCTTTTGTAACCTATTTGATTTTTCTAAATCTTTACAGACCTTATCTAAGACTCCATTGATAAAATAACTAGATTTTTCTGTAGAATAATCTTTGGCAATTTCAATATATTCGTTAATCGTTGCCTTGACTGGTATTGAAGGAAAATGCATAAATTCACAAATTCCCATTTTAATCAAAATCATATCTAAATCAGCAATCCTATCTGTTTCCCAATTGGGGGTTTTATTTTCAATTTCTCTTTCGAAAGAATGATGGTTCAAAACAAGTTTACGAAATAGATCAATTACAAATTTTTTATCATCTTCATCTTTATACATGCGATTTAATACGAAAGAACGTTTTTCTTTTAAATTTTCTAAAGTTCTTACAATCCAAGTATTCACAAAGGGAAGGTCATCTACCCAACTAATATTTACATCTTCAAGATAATCTGCTAATTTGTCATTTGGAGCGATAAAGTCTATATAAAGACGAAGGATAAATTTCAAATCTTTTTTAAACGAAGTAGTCGTACTTAGTATATAATCTTTATACAAATCACTTTCAATAAGCTTATCATAGATAATAGCAATATATTTCTCCTCTAAATACCAATTATTTAAAGAATGATCCTTTTTGTAGTTTTGAAAAGAATCGCTTTCTTCAATTAACTGAAAAACCTTATTATCTATAAACTTGGTACTAGGGTTTAAATCTGCTGCGGAAGCTACGTGTTTTTTCTTAGAAATTTCCATTTTTTCAACAGCAAAAGATTTTACACGAGGTAAGATATCTAACATCAAAACATACAAGTCATACATTTTATCAATACTCTCATTTAAAAAGGCTTCCTCCTTTTTAAGGTTATCACTATTAGAGGTTAGCAATGCATATACAGATTGCATCACTTTAACACGAATATGTCTTCTATTAATCATTTTAAAGAACTTAAAAACACTGTTAGATTTTGGGCAAAAATACTATTTATTTTTATTGTTCTTCTTCTAAACAAAAACTTTTTTAAGACCAAAGAACATTTTGTAAACCTTGCATTTTTTAAGATTCTAAAATCAAAATAAACAAAATTTACTTCCAAGAAAATAAAAGAAAAACAACTAAAATTATTTATACGGACTAAATATTACCACTTTCATTTAAACATGTATCTTCGTATCTCAAAACTATTTTTAATTGTCAAAAAGTAGATGAAAGCATTAAAATATCTCAATAAATATTTTTACAAATACAGATATCGTCTCATAGCTGGTATTATCATCTCAATTTTGTCAAAATCCCTTGCAGTAAAAATCCCTGAAATTATAAAAAACTCTATCAATGTTGCGGAAGATTACAAAAATGGTTTGGTCCCAACTATTGAGATTGTAAAAGAGGAACTATCCCACAATATAGCCATTATAATAGGGTTGGCATTACTTTCAGGGTTTTTTACCTTTTTAATGAGACAAACAATCATTGTTACCTCAAGATTTATAGAGTTCGATCTCAAAAATGAAATCTTTCAACAATACGAACGATTCTCTATCAACTTTTATAAAAAAAACAGAACCGGTGATTTGATGAATCGGATAAGCGAAGATGTTGGAAAAGTAAGAATGTACTTTGGACCCGCTGTTATGTATACCATTAATATGCTTGTTCTTTTTAGTGTAGCTATCTTTAAAATGATAAAAATAGACCCTACATTAACGCTATACACCCTTCTTCCCTTTCCGCTACTTTCATTTTCTATCTTTATAGTAAGTAAAATAATTCATAAAAGAAGTACAATCGTTCAAGAGTACTTATCAAAACTAACTACATTTAGCCAAGAAATTTTCTCGGGAATCAGCGTAGTCAAATCCTATGCCATAGAAAAACAAATAATTGATAACTTTGAACAATTATCTGATCAGAGTAAAGAAAAAAACATTCATTTATACAAAATTCAAGCATTATTTTTTCCAATGATGATTTTACTAATTGGCATCAGTAATTTAATTGTTATATACGTTGGGGGAATGCAATATATAAATGGACTTATTAGTATTGGTACCATTGCTGAGTTTATTATGTATGTTAATATGTTGACATGGCCGGTTGCCATAGTAGGTTGGGTCACCTCTACTGTTCAACAAGCAGAAGCCTCCCAAAAAAGAATTAATGAATTTTTAAAACATTCTCCAGAAATTATTAGCGGAAATTTAACAAAAGAAAACATTAGAGGAACGATTGTTTTTAAAAATGTTACACTAACCTATGATGACACTAATATTACTGCATTAAAAAACATTAATTTCACCTTATCTAATGGAGAAACGCTTGCTATTTTAGGGAAAACCGGTAGTGGAAAATCTTCAGTCGTTAACTTAATTTCAAGATTGTACGACCCAACAACCGGTGCCATTAGTATTGATGGAATCGACATAAAAAAATACGACTTATCCTGTCTGAGAAATCATATCGGGGTTGTTCCACAAGATTCCTTTTTATTTTCAGATACAATTACCAACAATATACGATTTGGAAATGAAAATGCTTCCCAAAACTCGATTGAGAAAGCTGCTAAAGATGCCGTTATTCACGAAAACATTATCCATTTTAAAAACCAATACCAAACTGTATTAGGAGAAAGGGGAATTACAATATCTGGTGGGCAAAAACAAAGAATTTCCATTGCACGTGCCCTTATAAAAACCCCGAAAATTCTAATTTTTGATGATTGTTTATCGGCTGTTGACACAGAAACTGAAGAAAAAATATTAAGCAACCTAAAAAGGATCTCACAAAACAAAACCACTTTAATTGTCAGTCATAGAATTTCTTCTATCAAATACGCGGCTAAAATTCTGGTTTTAGACAAAGGTGAAATTATCCAGCAAGGTACTCACAATCAACTAGTAAACGAAAAGGGCTATTATCAAAACCTACACAAACAGCAAGTTTTACAAAAAGAACTTTCATGAAATTACTTTAAAGCAAATTATTTTTTTAGATTTGTCATATAAAATAAAAAAATAATTTAATTTATAACATTCTTTGTATGAAAGAGCACGCAGAACAAGAAGAAATATTTTCACAGATTTTAAGAGCTGGAAGACGAACCTATTTTTTTGACGTAAGAGCTACCAAAGCAGAAGATTATTACCTTACAGTTACCGAAAGTAAAAAATTCACACATGACGACGGATCTTTTCACTACCAAAAACACAAAATATATATCTACAAAGAAGACTTTAATGAGTTTAATGAAATGCTACAAAAAGCTACCGATTTTATCTTAAAAGAAAAAGGAACAGAAGTTATTAGCGATCGTCACCAAAAAGACTTCAAAAAAGAAACCTCAGATGCTGTAGCAGATGAAAAAGATGAAAACAAAGAAGCGAGTAATTTTACAGATGTAAATTTTGAAGACATCTAAATGATTTGATCCTAAACAAATTAATTTCTATAAAAAACCGCCTCAAGATTTAAATATTGAAGCGGTTTTTTCACTTAATATCAATAAGACTTAATGAAAATACGCTCTAAAAAACAAAAAAAACGATGACACAAAACCCCTATACTCATACCAACACATGCTCCAACTATAATATCTATTGGAAAGTGAACACCCAAATACAACCTGCTATAAGAAAAAATTAAAGGAAATAAAACAAACCATTTTATATACTTAAAATGTTTTCTTAATACCAATATAACAAAAACGGCCACAGCGGTAGAAGTAGTCGCATGACCAGAAGTAAAACTATAACTCTTAGGCTGTATAAGAATTCTCAAAAAGCTGTTTATTTCAGGATCATTATTAGGTCGGTTCCGTTCAAAAATTACACGAATCAAATTCGTAAATTGATCTGAAAATGCAATCATACAGCTTAAAAAAACAAGTAAAAAAACTCCTTTTTTCCACCCTAAATATTTAAAGATAAAATACAATACCAATAAAAAAACAGGGGTCCAATTGAACTGATTTGTTACAAACAACCAAAAAGGATCCCAAAAAGTTGTTCCTAGTCCATTTAAAAAAACCAGGCATTGTTTATCTAATTCTATAAGTCTTTCAAACATTAATCTGCTATTTTTACAAGCTTAATATCAAAAATCAAACTCGATTTTTCAGAAATAGAACCATGCCTTTAATCGCTACATAAACGCTCAACAATGGCTATAAGTCTAATTAATTTTTATCAATTCTACCTCGAAAACAAGGGGCATAAAAGGTTTAATAACACCTCCTCTTGGGTTCGCACCATATGCCAATTCTTGAGGTATAAAAAACTTGAACTTAGCACCTTCTCCCATCAACTGAAGTCCTTCGGTCCAGCCTTTGATAACTTGATTTAATCCAAAAGATGATGGTTTCCCTCTGTCTACAGAACTATCAAATACGACACCCTCTGGAGTTGTTCCGTGGTAGTGAACAGTAACATGATCTGTAGCTGACGGTCTTTTATCACTCCCTTCTTTTAAAATAATGTACTGCAAACCACTATCTGTTGTAAGAACCCCTTCTTTGGTTTTATTCTCTTCTAAAAACTTAATTCCCGCTACTTTTTGTAATTCTTGCATCTCATTTTGTTTCTTTATAACGAAATTTCTTATAATGCCTTCTAAATCTTTCATTTCTAAAAGCACCTTTAATGAGTCTGTCAATTCATTATATCCTTGAACAAATAATCGGTTATTTACATCTTCAAAATTT
>Ga0207964_1000302_pt1 | contig 14723 bp, 11 predicted proteins | sample Knorr_S23_td_250_FD_185608 | JGI IMG/M metagenome (GOLD analysis project Ga0207964, IMG submission 185608) | Marine microbial communities from Southern Atlantic Ocean transect - Knorr_S23_td_250_ad_251m_LV_A (SPAdes) (version 2) | ecosystem: Environmental > Aquatic > Marine > Oceanic | place...
GCTAGGGATACCCCTACTGGGCCTTAATACCCGAAGGGCACAGCATATTTTGAAGCATGCATTGAATTTTTTCAAAAGATAAGAATTAACTAAAAACGATATTTAAGGCCGGCAGATACGTTATCTACACTAACATTTTTGCCCTCAATTCCCACTGCGGCTAAACGTTAAATCTTGGTTCGAGTTTACGCACTCGGACGACAAATTCGCCGAAAAACACAATCCTTACGCCGCATATAAATTTTGGACCCGATAACTGCAAGGGCCATATACAAGAATAATATTAGGCACATGCATCTGACTTTTTTGGCAGATTTCTGCCAATTTTTAGGAAAAAAACTATGAATCGTAAGCTCAGCTATATTGGAATAACCGTATTATCATTGGGCATCATTGCCTGTGGTGGCAGCAACTATACATCGACCCCTGAAAACCCTTCTGCAGCGGTGGACTACAAACCTATAGCCGTAGCCGATAGTGCTCAGGACGATAAAAACACTGAAGTCACTATCGATCTCGCCGAGAATGATTCTGGACTAGAGGATAGCCCGGTCGTTTACAGCTTAGATTCAGCGCCAATCCACGGCTCGGTCACCATTACTGCCGAGGGCAACGCAACCTACACCGCTGACACAGATTTTGACGGCACTGATACATTCACTTATCAGATCACCGATATAGACGGCGATAGTGCCTCTGCGACGGTTTCTATTACCATAGCTAGTACAGATATAGCTGATACAGATAATGGCAATGGGGGTTCTTGGCCAGCGATTAGCAGCGCTGTTACCACGGATGTCGACCTTGAAATGGGAATTATACTGGCAGATATGACTCTGGCAGAGAAAGTGGGGCAAATGGTTCAGGCTGAAATCAGCACTGTGACTGCTGAGGATCTGCGCGACTACCATCTGGGTTCTGTATTAAATGGCGGCGGCTCTTGGCCAAACAGTAATAAATCATCCAGTGTAGGCGATTGGCTGGCATTGGCCGATAGCTTTTATCAAGCCAGTACGGATACCAGCGATGGCGGCGTTGGAGTACCGGCTATCTGGGGCACTGATGCGGTGCATGGCCATAATAATGTGATAGGCGCGACCATCTTCCCCCATAATATTGGCCTGGGAGCCACCAATAATCCAAGTCTTATGGGTGCGATTGGTGAGGCTACCGCCCTCGAGGTGGCAGTAACTGGTATTGATTGGGTATTTGCGCCAACTCTGGCGGTGGTTCGCAACGATCGCTGGGGCAGAACCTATGAGGGCTACTCCGAGGATCCCGAGATCGTCAATGCCTACGCGGGCAAAATTGTCGAGGGTCTACAGGGAACAGCAAGCGCCGGCGATCTATTTGGCGCCAGCCATATTGTGGCTACAGCCAAGCACTTTATCGGCGACGGCGGCACTGATAACGGCATAGATCAGGGCAATACTTTGGCCACTGAGCAAGAACTTCTGGATATCCATGCCCAAGGCTATTTAAGCGCTTTGGCAGCCGGTGCGCAGACGGTTATGGCCTCCTACAATAGCTGGCAGGGCTCGAAACTTCACGGCAGCGACTATCTGCTAACTGACGTGCTGCGCAATCAGATGGGATTCGATGGCTTTGTGATTGGCGATTGGAATGGTCACGCCCAAGTGCCCGGCTGTAGCAATGCGCGATGTGCTCAAGCTATCAATGCCGGGGTGGATATGATGATGGTACCCCATGACTGGAAAGATTTTATTAGCAATACCATAGAACAGGTGGAAAATGGCGATATTGCTATGTCCCGTATCGATGAAGCCGTCAGCAGAATACTGCGGGTTAAGGCGCGCGCAGGGCTTTTTACCAAAGGTCTACCCTCGAGCCGCCAATATGCGGGAGAAGCCTCCACAATAGGCTCTGCAACTCACCGAAATCTTGCCCGTCAGGCGGTTCGCGAATCTCTAGTACTGCTTAAAAACACGGATAATCTACTGCCTCTCGATCGCAACCAGACTGTTCTGGTGGCCGGCAGTGGCGCCAATAGCATTGGCCAGCAAACGGGTGGTTGGACGCTTACCTGGCAGGGTATGGGCAATTCCAATAGCTATTTTCCCGGAGCAACTTCTATCTTTGCAGGTATTGAGGAGGCGGTTAACTTATCCGGTGGTACTACTACATTAAGCACCAGCGGCTCGTTTAGCGGCGCAGCTCCAGATGTAGCCATCGTGGTGTTTGGCGAATCTCCTTACGCTGAAGGAATGGGAGATATTAGCAACTTAGAGTACCAAAGCGGCAGCAAAGCCGACTTGGCTTTACTTAAATCGCTGCGCGAGCAAAATATCCCAGTGCTGTCGATTTTTCTTTCCGGTCGCCCCCTGTGGGTCAATAAAGAGCTCAATGCCTCTAATGCCTTTGTGGCCGCATGGCTGCCAGGTACCGAGGGTGCAGGGATTGCAGATGTTATTTTCAAAGCGCCGGATGGAACCCTAAATTATGACTTTACCGGCAAACTTTCCTATTCATGGCCACGCAGCATTGATCAGACAGTACTGAACCGCAATGATGCGGTCTACGACCCATTGTTTGCCTATGGCTTTGGCCTAACCTACCAGGATACGGATACGCTGGGTGACAATCTGGATGAAAGCGGAGGCACTGATACAGATGCCCCAGCCACTATTTTCTCTGTGCCCGGGCTTATCGAGGCAGAGTCTTATTCAATCATGTTAGGGGTAAAGACCGAAAGCAGCAGCGATATTGGTGGCGGCACTAATATTGGTTATATAGATGTTGGAGACTGGCTGGAATATCAGATCGACGTGGCAAGCGCCGGCAGCTACCTAATCGAATACCGCCTTGCCAGCTTATATGGCAGTGCGGGATTTAATACCCTGATCAACGGGGTTCCAGTGAATAGCCAATCGGTTCCCACTACTGGCGGATGGCAGACGTGGACAACTGAATCAGCCGCTATTGATTTACAGGCTGGCCCGCAAACCCTGCGTATCGAGGCCACAGGAAGTTCATGGAATATGAACTGGATTCGCTTATCGACCGTCGATTGATGGCCAGCATGGCCGCCGCTATTTTAGGGCGGCCTCGGCTTTTTTGAGCAGACCACCGGCATAGTTCATGGCATGAAATATAAGGGTCTGCTCATTGCTGCCGCTGATTAAGTGGGATCCGGGGCCCATGGCATAGATAGGCACATCTTCGCCAGAATGGGTCTCAGTCTCTCTGGGAATGAGCGCCTCTTGGTAAAAACCGGGCTTGCTGGTGTCCATATGGGTTAAATCTTTGCGACCTGCGGCAATGGCTGCGCCATAGCCTTTATCGGCATCGGTTTGCAATCCCAAATCTCGGTGGCCGCGACCTATGGCGTAACCCAATGTGGTGTAGGGCAAATTATCTGCCGCCAATACGGGTTTGCTTTCACCTATAGAAATCACCTTGCCCAAGATAGGATTGCCGCGCTGCGGATAGCCGGCCATGGTAAATACATGACTGTGATCAGCGGTGACTATAATCAATGTATCTTTCTGGTTAGTGGCCTTAACAGCAACCTCCACCGCTTTGGAAAATTCGATAGTATCTGACAGCGCATTGTAGGCATTACCCACATGGTGGGCGTGGTCAATGCGTCCAGCTTCGACTATTAGAAAAAAACCTTGGGGGTTATTATCTAAAATCCCTAGGGCACTGGCTGTCATCTCGCTTAAAGATGGCTGTGTGGACTCTTTTTGGGATCTATCCGCTTCAAAACGCAGGTGTGATCGGCTGAACAGACCCAGCACTCGCTGGGTATTTTCGTTGATAGCGGTGTTAAGCCCAGATCTATCAGTTAGGTACAGACCATGGGGATAGGCCGTCCTCCACTCGGCAACCAGATTGCGGCCATCGGTGCGGTTTCCCCGCATTGTATCCAGCCTATTGTCAGAGACAGTCTGCGACGACTTGGGCAGAAAGTGCCGGCGCCCTCCTCCCATCACCACTTCAATACCATTGCTATCTGCACCCTGATATCGCGCCTCGAAATTGGCCTCATAGTTAATTAACTGTGAGGCTATATCTTCACAGCCGGCGGCAATAGCCTGTTTAGGCATTTTTGATGGACCTTCCCAATCGCGCTCGGGAGATTTTGCGTACGCAGCTGCCGGGGTGGCATGAGTCACTCTGGCTGTGGTCACTATCCCAGTGGACAGACCGGCGATTTCTGCCAGATCCAGAGCGGAGACCAATTCATTACCCGCAACAGAACTACAGTCGCCGCGAATAGCATCCTCGGCAAGGCCAATAATGCCACTGTCGGTTTTAACGCCGCTTAGCATCGCGGTGATGGTGCTCGCCGAGTCCGCCACCTGGGCATCCACAGAATAGGTTTTGGCCAGACCCGAAAATGGAAATCTGTCAAAACTGAGGCTGTTTTCCTCTCCAGAAATACCTTTTTGCTGCCCATCCAAGATACGCGCGGCGGTCACCGTGGTTAGGCTCATGCCATCGCCGACAAACAAAATGATATTTTTGGCGGCGCCAGCTTGCGTATTTATACTCTGTGCAAGGCGGTTTTTGCCAATCACCTGCTGTGCCGCAGCCCTGTACCACAGGTTGTTATCATGGGAAATCTGACTGGATAGCTTATCCATATCAGTTTGTCCATTATCCGTTGCACCACATCCAAGCAATGCAAATACCGTGACACCTAAAAACACTAAGCTGCGCATTTCTTACCTTCTACAAATTACCCAATGGTACCCATGATACGCGGATGATAGATCAATCAAAATCCAGTAACTCATGAACCTTAAGGTTGTGGGCTTTGGCTATCTTAAATAGCTGCCACAATGATGAAATAGATGTTGGGTCCTGCTCCATACGCTGATATTGCCGCACAGAGAGTTCATAATCTGCCATATCCTCTTGTACCAACTGCCTTTTCTTGCGCAACAGCAGTATCTTCTCGCGTAATTTTTCCTGAAATTCGATAAATTCCTGATAGTAAACTGAGTCTGAAGTTGGCCGTTGCATAATGTTTTGTGAAAATTCCCCTTGACTTAACACGCCAAGCTTGACATATTGGCGCTTCAGAAAACACGCCAGGATTGGCGTCTTACTATCTTAATACCAAGGAGCATATAGGTGAAAAACAAAATACTCACAACCGCATTACTGATCTCGGTGCTTGGCGGCTGTCATTTCATCGACAGCAAATCCATTTATGATGTAGATTTTGAGCATCTGGTACGCAGTGCCTTCTACACCCAACAGGAACTGCTTAAGCTATAATTGAGCAATAGCCCAGAAGCGGACTCAGAACGCTTTCAAATATTGATGGCAAGCTATTGCGACCTTATCGACCGCGGTTATATTGTCGCCTCAGAAAAACCCCAGAGCTGTGGGTCATTGGCAGATACAACTGGCAACCAACACAAAAAGACTGACCAGAACTATTGTGCGGCGGCATTTCACCGCTGCTTTAACAGCTGTAGCCTTAGGAATAATGAGTGCACCAGCTGTGAAAAACAGGCCATAGAGTGCCTACATTAGCCCCTTTAGCCATGCCAAAACTCTCGCCCAGCGGCGTCAAGTTGCCACTGGGCGAGAGAAGATAGTGCGGGAATCCAACGCAACTCTGTGAAGCCTGCCCTAGAACAGAGGATATCAGTGGGCTTCAACCTTGTTTTGGTTAAATTCACTGACCACCCTTAGAAGCTGCCTGCAGGTAATTTGGCCCACTAGCCTGCCTTGCTCTAACACCGGACGGCGTCGGTGGCCCTTTTTGAGCATATCATCAGCCACATCAACTAAGTCGGCATGCAAATCACAGTAATCAACATCCACTGACATATACTCTCTAGCTTTGCCTACATCACCCTGTTCATTGTAGGTGGATGCCAGTATGGCTTTTAAACAGTCCATCTCGGAAAGAACGCCCAACAGCATATTCTGATTATCTACCACACAGATCCCCGACACCTTATTTTCAATAATAAGGTCTATTGCTGAAGATAAATCCTGATCCGCTAAAATTTTAACTGGGTTGTGGAGCATATAATCACTTAAATCGACCGATCTTAACATCTGCATTACCTCGCTCTATCAGCAAACAGAAATCTAAATCAAAGACTCCCTGCTAAATCAATAAATGGTTGCGGCCAAGTTCCCAACAGCAATACCCCAAGTAACAGAATCAATGCCACTGCATCCTGAGATATAAAATTCTTCTTATGGTCTTGCTCTGCTGATTCTAGGGATTTTTTGGTCATAGCAAAAACCACCCGCAAATAATAGTAAATGGCTATGGCACTACCAATCACCAAGGTGCCGAGCAATAGCCATAACTCTGACTCTATACTGACGTTGATAATATAAAACTTACCTATAAAACCAGCTGTGAGCGGTATTCCAGAGAAAGACAACATGGCTACAGTTAAAGCGGAGGCCTGAATCCGCCGACTCCAAAATAAACCCTCAAATGCTGAGATATTAGTTTTAGATTGATCCTCTCCCGCCACGTTGGCAACCACCGCAAAGGCTGCCAAGGTGGTTACCATATAAGCGGCTAAATAGAAGGTGATCGACTGGCTAATTAATTGCGTGGAAGCTGATACCTTCAGCGCAAAGGCATAGGCAATTAAAACCACCAGCAGATAACCAAAATGGGCAATTGAAGAATAGGCTAGTAGCCGTTTGATATTTTCTTGCCTAAGGGCCAGCCAGTTACCCACCAACATAGAGGCCAATGCAATAACCACCAGCGCATTAGTGAGTGAACCGTAGAGATATAGCTGCGCGTCCATATACAGGCGAGTTAAGGCTACAAATACCGCACCTTTTGACACAGTCGCCAAATAACCGGTAATGGCTGTTGGCGCACCTTCATAAACATCCGGCGTCCACATATGGAAAGGTACCACAGATAGCTTAAACCCCAGCCCTGCCAAAACCATGGCAGCACCAGCCACCAATACTAGGGGGTTTTGCTCAAAACCATCGGCAATTTTAGCGCCCATGCCCGCATAGCTGAGGTCGCCAGTTGCCGCATAAACCAAGGCAAAACCAAATAGCAATATGGCCGAGGCACAGGCAGAGGGCACCAGATATTTGATAGCCGCCTCCAGAGGCAACAACCCGCGCTCTGGAAAGGCAATCATAGCGTAGAGAGCCACGCCCATTAACTCCATTCCCAATAGCAAGCCCAGCATATGACTGGATTGAATTAACACCACCGCACCCAGTACTGAAAGCACTAGAAGCAGATAAAATTCCTCTTTGCGCTCTGCCTCTAGGATAAATTTATCGCTGGACAGCCATAGGGTAACCAGTGATGCCAACAGTATTAGAGCTGTGAAAAATAAACCCCAGTGATCCACCACCATCAGTACTGTCACCGATTGGGTATAATCGCCGGCATAACCAACAGCCCCTAAACTGGCCAAAAACCCCAGAGCAGTGATAATCAGGGCAACAGACGAATCACGCTTGATGGATGCCTGTACCATCAACACAAAAGCGCTCAGGGATAGTATTAATACAGGCATTAAGGCCAGCAGTTGGCTGCTATTCATGGTGCTATCTCCACTGCAACCATTTCAATTAGGCTCTGCAATACCGGCTGCGCCGTGTCTAAGACCGGCTGCGGATAGATACCCAGTGCGATAAGCGCCAGCATCATCACCGCCATGGTCAACATTTCACGACCGGCAAAATCGGCCGTCCCCAGATCGACCCATTTATCCTTGGGCTGACCCTGAAAAGACCGCTGCATCAATATCAGGGAATAGATGGCCCCAGTGATCAGCCCCAGTGCAGCTATAGCGGTGATCCAGGGATCCACTTGGAATAGGCCCAATAGCACCAAGAATTCAGCCACAAAGTTGCCCAATCCGGGCAATCCCAGCGAGGCGACGATAAAAAACATAGTGACCGCACCCATTCTTGGCATCTGTTGCCAAAGCCCGCCCATCTCGCGCATATCCCTAGTGTGCAATCGCTCCTGCAAAGAGCCCGCAATCATAAATAGTGCCGCTGTGCTAAAGCCGTGGGCGACCATCTGCATAACAGCGCCCTGCAGGGCCAATTCATTCCAGGCATAGACACCTAAAAGCACAAAACCCATATGGCTAACACTGCTGTAGGCAACCAGACGCTTAAAATCTGTCTGCGCAAAAGCCAGCACTGCACCGTAGATAATTCCAACCACCCCTAGAGCAATGGCTATCCCCGAGAAATTTATAGCCGCCTCAGGAAACAGAGGCACAGCAAATCGGATCAGTCCGTAGGCGCCAGTTTTTAATAGAATGCCGGCCAGAATTACACTGCCCGCGGTGGGCGCCTGAGTGTGGGCATCGGGCAACCAAGTATGGAAAGGGAACCCCGGAAGCTTAACGACAAAGGCGATAAAGAAACCCAACATTAACCAGTGGGCAGCTCCGGCAGTCATATGGGTGTTAAGAAGATCAAAGTAGCTAAATGACCAAACTCCGCTGGCACTGTGATTTATGCCTGCCAAAGCCAGTATAGAAACCAACAGCAGCAAGCCACTGACCTGCGTAAAGATAAAGAATTTCATCGATGCATAAGCGCGGTTTTCATGCCCCCAAATCGCGATCATTAGATACATGGGAATCAGCATCACTTCCCAAAATAGGAAGAATAGAAGCAGGTCTAGGGCCATAAATACCCCTAGTACACCAGCCAATGTCCACAGCAAATTGGCCTCAAAAAATCCCTGTCGATGATTGATATCGGTCCATGATGAGCTCACAGCAACCATACCCAGTACTAATGTCAGTATCAGCATCAGCAGGCTAATACCATCTAGAGCCAGCTCAATGCTAATACCAAAGGCGGGTATCCAAGGGGTTTTAAAATGCATTAGCCAGGTGGCTGGATCATTGACTACAGGCGCCTGTAGCTGACTGAGGCCGTCCATACCCCATAGATGGGTTAGCAGGTACAGCAAATCTATCAATATAACGACCAGTGCTACCTGACGCGGCACCTTTTCACCAAAGCGCTCAGACAGCGCGGCAACCAGCCCCCCCACCAGCAGTATCAAAATCAGGTTAAGCATAACCATTAGGAAGCCTCCGGTGAGATCTGTAGCGCCAGTGTTAATAGCAGGATCAAACCGGCCACCATACTGACTAGATACCAACGCATTTGACCATTCTGGGATTGACTCAACCAGCGGTTAAAGCACTGATTAACGGATACCACTAGGGCGTAGAATCCATCCACAGATTCAGATTTAAGCAGCGCGGATACAGCATAGTAGGGCCTTACAAATAACCCATCGTAGAGGCGATCAACAGCCCAGCCAATACGCCAAAATTCTCCCAGCTTGCTACCCACTGCAGATTGAACCAGTGGATTTATATTAAGGCGTTTGCTATAGAACAGAAGATAGGCCACAGCAACCCCAATCAGCGGTACAGAGATGGATATATACTCAACCCAATGGGCGGGGTGGCCGTGCAAAGCCTCGGGGAAAACATCCTGTACCGGAATAATAAAATAGCCGCCAATAAGCGATAACAAACAGAGTGCACTAAGGGGCATAGCCATGCGCCAACCCACCTCTTTATCGGGCTGGGTATTGGCCTTGCCATAAAACACTACAAATACCAGACGGAAGCTGTAGATAGCGGTTAATAAAGCGCCCAAAAGCCCCGCCAGCCATAACCAGATGCCATACTCAGGTAGCTGGTAGGCTTGCAATAAGATTTGATCCTTACTAAAGAAGCCGGCAGTAAACGGCAGCGCCGCCAAGGCCGCTGAACCAATCATAAAGCTCCAGAAAGTGACCGGCATTTTGCTTCTGAGCCCACCCATTTTGAAAATATTATGCTCATGGTGCAGGCAGTGAATAATCGCACCGGATCCCAAGAATAATAGTGCTTTAAAGAAGGCATGGGTCATTAGATGGAAGATCCCCGCGGTCCAAGCACCCACGCCCAGAGCTAAGAACATATAACCAATCTGACTGATGGTGGAGTAGGCTAAAATTCTCTTAATATCCGACTGCATCAACGCTGTAAAAGCCGCCATCAATGATGTGGCGATACCCAGCACAGCCACCACCATCATGGCACTGGGTGCCAGCAAAAATAAACCATGAGTGCGCGCTATTAAATAGACCCCCGCAGTGACCATAGTGGCGGCATGGATTAATGCACTGACCGGCGTGGGGCCAGCCATTGCATCGGGCAACCAGGTATGCAGAGGCAGTTGCGCAGATTTGCCCACTGCACCACCCAGCAATAGCAAACAGGCCACCACAGGAAGCATATCCCCCACCAGCCATAAGTTGTTTGCTTCGACCACCATCTGCTGTATATCTAGAGTACCCAATGAGGTAAAGAGTAAAAATAAGCCCAGTGCCATAGCTGTATCGCCGATACGCGTGACTACAAATGCTTTGCGTGCCGCCTGTCCATTGGCACTGTTTTGGTACCAGAAACCGACCAGTAAATAGCTACAGACCCCCACCCCTTCCCAGCCCAGATACAGCAATAATAGGTTGTCTGCCATCACCAGTATCAACATGGCGGCAACGAACATATTTAGGTAGGCAAAATAGCGCGCATAACTGGCATCTTCTTGCATAAACTCGGTAGAAAATAGATGGATTAAAAAACCTACACCGGTGATTACCGACATCATAACCAGCGTCAAACCATCAAAATAGAATGAGATACTGGCACTAAAGTTAGCCACCTGCATCCAAGTCCAGAGGGTTGTTTGATAGGGTTGCGGTTGCGCGAGAAAATCTATACCACTCAATAATGTTAACAGCGCGGCAAGCCCCACAGAACCAGCCCCCAAACCGCCAATTATCCATCGCGAAAAACTAGCGGATCCAAGCATCAATGCCAGCGAACTCAGCAGTGGTATCAGGGGTACCAACCAGATAATTTCTCTCATCCCTAGCCCCTCATCCTATTGGCACTGTCCATATCCAGCGACTTAAAGCGCCGCTGCACCTGCAACACCAATCCCAATCCGACCGCCACCTCGGCAGCGGCCACACTGAGAATCAGCAAAAACACGACCTGTCCATCTGGCTGCCCCCAATAGGCACCCGCAGCGACAAATGCCAGAGCAGCAGCGTTGAGCATGACCTCTAAGGACATCAGAATAAAAATAATATTGCGTCTAATCATCAGTCCCAACATACCAATGCAAAACAGTAACGAGGACAGCAGTAGAATATGATTGAGAGGAATATTTAATCCATCCATCGGTTATTCTCCCCTCTCCAGATAGCGCCGCCCGAGATGGTAGGAACCCACCAACCCCGCCAGCAGTAACATGGCGGCTATTTCTACCGCCAGAACATAGGGCCCAAATAGGCTTAACCCGACCTCTTTAGCAGTGACCGCAGGATGGGACAGGCTGCCTTCAATATTGGCGATCATATATAACAGCTCGGCAAACAGAACCAGCGATAACAGTACTGGGCCAGCCCAGATACGCGGCTGCATCCACTGCCGCTCCCTTGCATCACCCTCTTTGCCCAAATTGAGCATCATAATCACAAATACAAATAGCACCATAATAGCCCCGGCATAGATCACTATTTCTAGGGCCGCAGCAAAGGGGGCGCCAATCAAGAAGAATATAACCGCCACTGCCAATAGGGAGACAATAAGATAGATAAGCGCATGAATTGCATTGGCTCTGGTCATCGCCAATGCAGTTGCGATCAAGGCGATAGTGGCTGCGAGATAGAAGAAAATAATCTCAAGCATGGTCAACCCCTTTGAATGGCGATAAACAGTTGCTAGTCATGGCAATAGGCTCTTGGTATCTATGGGCTCGGCTTCATTTTGAGCCTGCCCCTTGTCTTTAAATGCAGTTTGCATTCCCGACACCCGATAAAAGTTGTAATCCGGGTATTTTCCGACACCATTGATCAGCAGATTTTCCTTTTCGTAGACCATATTTTGTCGATCGTACTCACACATTTCAAAATCTGGGGTTAACTGAATGGCGTAGGTGGGACAGGCCTCCTCACACATGCCACACATAATGCACCGAGAAAAATTAATTCTAAAAAATTCCGGATACCAAGTGCCGTCCTCTCTGGTGTCTTTCTGCAACGCGATGCAGTCAACTGGACAAACCGCGGCACAGAGATTACAGGCGACGCATCGCTCCTCCCCATCTGGATCTCGAGTCAGCACTATGCGGCCTCGATAGCGCGGCGCCAGATAGGGCTTCTGTTCTGGATACTGCACAGTGTCCAGCTTGCTAACACTGTGTTTAAGAATCTCCCAGATGCTGCGCAGTTGACTTAACATGGGCCTAGGCCTCCATACTCAAAAGTACCCAACCTGTCAGCACTAGATTGATCAGGGTGATGGGTAACATGATTTTCCAGCCCAGAGACATCAGCTGATCGTAGCGAGGTCTGGGGATAGCGGCGCGCAGTAGCACAAAGAAATTGATCACAAAAAATACTTTTAAGCCAAACCAAACAATGGGGGGCAACCAGTCACCTATATAGGCAGGGCCCATCCAGCCACCAAAAAATAGGGTGACAATCATGCAGGAAATCAGCATTAGCCCCAGATATTCACCGAGCATAAACATGGCGAATTTCATACCGCCGTACTCAGTGTGAAAACCCGCGGTCAATTCATGTTCGGCCTCTGGCAGATCAAATGGCAAGCGATGGCTTTCGGCAATGCCGGCGACCACAAATACCAGCAACCCGAGCACTTGGGAAAAGCAGAACCAAACATCCTCTTGGGCGGCCACTATATCCACAAGACTAAAGCTTCCGGTCATCATCACAATGCCCATTAGCGACAGGCCCATAAAGACCTCATAACTGACCATCTGGGCCGCCGAGCGCAGCCCACCCAGCAATGCATATTTATTGTTGGATGCCAGCCCTCCCAATAAAACACTGTAGACCGCCAATGAAGTCATCCCCAGAAAAAATAGCAGCCCAATATTGACATCGATAATCACCATATCAGGAGCAAAGGGAACCACAGCAAAACCCATCATCATGGCTACTACAATGGCGGTGGGGGCAAAAATAAATACCACCTTATCGGCAAAGGGCGGCACCCAATCGTCCTTGGTTAGCAATTTGATCATATCGGCAACCACCTGACCTATGCCAAAGGGGCCAATGCGGTTGGGGCCATAGCGATCCTGCCAAAATCCCAGCAGGCGCCGCTCCCACCAAGTTAGCACTGCAGCACCCCCAACACCGCCAAGGAGGATTGCCAATGCCAGTAATACGGGCTTTAACTCAGCAGCCATTAGAAGCCACCCCCCTTATCCGTTGCTATCACTTGCGGCGGTTGCCAGCTTTTATCGCGGCGTAGGGCCACAGAGTCCCCGACTCGCAAGGACTTGGTCTTATCATAACCAACAGCAAAACCAACACAGTTTTTGGCCACTCTGGACAGTACCTTGACCTGTAGAGAAATATCTAGCTCGCCGCTGCTGAGCACAACCATTTCACCCTCTGTCACACCCAACTTCTCAGCTACTTTTTCACCCAGGGCTACAAATGCCTGAGCCGCCAATTCAGCAATCTCATCGGTATAGGCAGAGAGCTCCTCGGAACCATGAACTCTGTGCACGGGCAGCAGTTGCCACCTGCCCTTTTGCATTCGAGGATGGGTCACTTTAAGCTTGAATTCCAGCCCCTGTTGAGTGGATTTAATTAGCCGCTGACCAGCGCCGCTATATTTTAAAGCACCTTTTACAGCACCCTTTAAAGGGCCGTTCACCTCGGCCTGAAACTTCTGTAGCGATTGATTGGAATTCCAGCCCGGGGACCATACGTAGGGCATTAGGGACGCAGGCTGATCGCGATTGAGCCCCTCCATACTATAGGCCAGCGGAGTTTCATCATCTGTGGGCTGCGCTGGCTCATGTACGGAAACATTGGCGTTTATGGCGGTGCGCCCACTGTAGCGATGGGTCTGCCGCGGCACCTTAAGACCGCGATCTCGGAAACTCTGGTTAGGAGCCACAGCTGTCAGATCAGCAAAGATCGGTTGGCTTGTAGAGCAGGCTTCGACGATCTGATCAAAATGCGCAATACCTGCTAGCTTTTTATGCTGCATCGCCGCAGCTAACTGCAATAGCCACTGCCAGCTACACAGCCTCTCAGCTGCCGGTTCAAATACAGGATAATGCCTTTGGGCGCGGCCCTCAGCATTGACCAATGTGCCCTGTGACTCTGCATAGGAGGCCACAGGCAACACTAAATCAGATCTTGCCAAGGTATTATTTTCCAATAGATCCATGCTAATAACGCGCGTCTTGCCAGAAAATATAAGATCTAATTCCTCTTGGCTTAAACGGCGCTCTAAGTCATTTTCCAAAATCAATACAGCGTCGACAGTATCGATTTTTTTAGCCAGCCTACTCAACCTGAGTGGCCTTTTATCTTCGTTGACCAGCAACCCCAGACCCATGCTATTGGCCTCGGGCACACAGAAACTGAGCATTACATTGTCGGCAGCCTGTTTATGCGCCTGCAAGGCCTCAGCCAAGCAGGCCGCGCTATCAACTATATTTGCACTAAGCATACTGGAGCCGCTAATAATCAGTGGTCGCTTGGCTGCACTAAGCATATTAGCCACCTGCTGGACCCGCTTATCATCGCTCTCCTGCCCCTGAAGACTGGCGGTGACTGCGCAGGCAAAATCGGCAATAGCAGCCGGCGATAGCGAGATCAACTGGCTGGCTACATCATCGAGACGAGTATCCATCGCTGAAAC
>Ga0207964_1000303_pt1 | contig 14666 bp, 13 predicted proteins | sample Knorr_S23_td_250_FD_185608 | JGI IMG/M metagenome (GOLD analysis project Ga0207964, IMG submission 185608) | Marine microbial communities from Southern Atlantic Ocean transect - Knorr_S23_td_250_ad_251m_LV_A (SPAdes) (version 2) | ecosystem: Environmental > Aquatic > Marine > Oceanic | place...
CCAATAAGCTGTATCCCATCTCCTGAGTCTCCTGCATAGAGTATGGTAACTTTCTCAAGTACTTTTTGAATTTCTGTATTTTCTTTTTCCAATGTCATTTTCTTAGCTTAAATGCAATCCACACTCCGTTTTTGAACCCTCGGTCCACCTTCCTTCTCTACCTTCTCCTTTCTTTGTACAGTGAAAACATCCAATAGAGTTGTAACCACATAATTGTAAAGGGTGTCCCGGCAGATCGTTCTTCGAAATAAATTCCTTCATATCGCTGTCGCTTCTGTCTATCAAAGGATGAAATTTTAAAACTCCGTCCTGAAGCTCAAAGAGCTCCTTGCTCGAACGATGACCGTTTTGATGCGCCATCAATCCCGAGATCCAAACTTTGTATCCCGACTTCAACTTTTCTAAAGGCTTTACTTTGTTTACCGAACAACAGCGATCAGGATCTTTAGTCCAGGTTTCATCGTTTACGGTAAACTCATTCTCCTTTTTCTCGGGTTTCACATCCACGACCTGAAGTTTCAATTTTTGAGACAACTTTTTCTTGTAGCTTAACGTTTCCGGGAACGAAAAAGTAGTGTCAATAAAATGAACTTTTTGGCCGGGGTTTACTTTTGAGATTACGCCCAGCAAATACGCCGAGGATACTCCAAAAGATGAAGTCACCAAAACCTCCTCAGGCTTGTATTCAAGATACAAGGCTCTCAATCGGTCCTCCAGACCAAGCGATGTGTATTGTATGTTCTTATCGTTCAACATCCTTTTATCTTTATTCACTAATTGGCATCAACCTCGTCAAAATAAGCGTCAACACCTCCCGTTAGGTTGTACAAATTTGAAAATCCAAATTCCTTTTCTAAAAGCTCGATGGCTTTTTTACTTCTCCCGCCGGACTTACAGTGAATGACTACTTTTCGATCGGATACAATTTGATCGACTTCCTCTTCTACATCCGCAAGCGGAATATGAAGCCCTTCAATATTAGCGATCTCGTATTCAAAATCCTCACGAACATCAATCAACTGAAATGGCTCTGTACTCTTTTGAAGTTCTACGAATTCCTGAACAGAAATTGCTTTAATGTCATCCTCAGTACTCTGCTTCATGCCACAAAACTCCTGATAATCTATGAGCTCTGTAATTGTTGGGTTTTTCCCATTCAAAGGATTGTTCTCGTCGCGGTGAACTTTTACTGTTCTGGTTTCAAAATTAATGGCATCAAAAAGGAATAAGCGTCCTACCAACGGCTCTCCTATGCCGGTAATTACTTTAATCACCTCATTGGCCTGTAGCGATCCAACAATTCCGGGCAATACGCCCAAAACGCCGCCTTCGGCACAACTTGGAACTAATCCCGGTGGTGGTGGCGATGGAAACAGATCTCTGTAATTAGGACCTAAAACACCGTCTTCATTTTTGTAATTAAAGACTGAAACCTGCCCATCAAAGCGGTAAATAGAAGCATACACATTTGTTTTACCAAGCAATACACAGGCATCATTTACAAGATAGCGCGTTGGGAAGTTATCCGTTCCATCGGCAACCAGATCATAGTCTTTAACGATGTCCAAAGCATTTTCGGAACTCAGGCGAACATTGTGTGTTACAATGTTTATGTAGGGGTTTAAGCCCTCTAAACGCTCTTTTGCCGCCAATACTTTTGGCTTACCAATGTCATCGGTAGAAAATAATACCTGACGCTGTAGGTTAGAATCTTCCACGACATCAAAGTCCAAAACACCAATGGTTCCTACACCTGCAGCTGCCAAATATTGAAGCAATGGCGCGCCCAGGCCTCCGGTACCGACAACCAGTACTTTGGCTGCTTTGAGTTTTCGTTGTCCTTCGATGTTAAACTCAGGAATAATTAAATGCCTGCTGTAACGCGAAAGCTCTTCTTTACTAAATGTTTCCTGTGCCATAATCTTTAGTTTTTACCTCCCGCAATAGCAGGGATGATGCTCAATACATCATCTGCCTTCAGGCTTGTTTTTTCTTTATCAAGCACATTGATGTCTTCATCGCCTAAATAAATTCTCAAGAAATTTCTAATTTGAGACTGATCATCAAAAAGGTGCTTCTGGATCTCCGGAAAGGCTGCTGCCAGAGCTTCCATCGCATCATAAACGGTTTCAGAATTCGTTTCAAATGAAGCCTGATTACCTGTAAACTTTCTCAAGGGTGTTGGGATAATTATTTTTGCCATGATCTTAATTTTTTAAGCGTTTGTTATTTGTTTTTCTACGTTGTTCTTGAATGAATTTATTAGCCTCATTTAGCGTCCATGATGAGGTCGCTGCTACTTCACCTTTCACAATGGATACAATCACATAAGAGAAATTAGGCTGAGCAAATTTCAAATCGGTAGCGGAAGGTACTGCAGGGTGATCTGGGTGTGAGTGGTAAACTCCAATCAGATCCAAATCGTTCTCAATCGCATAACGCTCTGCTTTCACATAATCGATGGGGGCTATTTCAAATATTCGCTCCGGGTTGGTTTTGTTTTGATTTTCTACTTCACGAATTTCAACGATTTCCTTTCGATCTCCAATTTTACCGTAGAAAAAGCCACATCCTTCGTGCGGATAGCTCGCCACCAAATGCTTGTGCATTTCTTCGATTGCCTGATCTGTAAACTTTACTTCTTTCATCAGTTCCTATTTAAAAAGTTGTTCATAAACCTCACTGTACTTGTCGGCACTATCCGGAAATACAGTTACAATAACTCCCTGGTCAATTTCCTTTGCCAAATTTATGGCTCCCGCCAAATTTGCCGCACCCGAAGGGCCGATCAATAAGCCTTCTTTCTCGGCTATTTCTTTCAACATAGCATAAGATTGTTCCGTAGAAACCTCTAAGGTGTAATCCGGTTGTTCTGCATCAAAGATCTTAGGAACCATAGCTGTTTCCATGTCCTTCCATCCTTCGATAGCGTGCAATGCCGAATCGGGTTGAAGAGCTACTAAATCCACTTCGGAATCATATTCTTTCAAGAATTCCCCTACACCACGCAAAGTTCCGGAAGTACCTAATCCTGCAACAAAATGAGTAATATTTTCCTCTTCCAATTGATTAACGATCTCAGGTCCTGTAGTTTCATAATGCGCCTTCCAGTTATTATCATTGCCATACTGATCGGCATAATAATACTTCTCAGGATTCGCTGCATACATTTCTTTGGCTTTGTTTTGAGCTCCGTCGGTAGACTCCAATTCAGATGTTAAAATAATTTCTGCTCCCAAAGATTTTAAATTTCTAATACGTTCAATAGATGCATTTGCAGGAATACACAAGGTCACTGAAATACCTAAGGCACCACAAATAGATGCATAGGCAATACCTGTATTTCCACTTGAAGCGTCCAGAAGTGTTTTCGATCTGTCAAGTTTACCCGTAAAAATGGCCTCCTTAACAATTTTGTATGCGGCTCTGGTTTTCACACTCGAACCAAACTGTTGCCATTCGAGTTTCGCGTAGATTTTAACTCCCGGCTTCTGAAATACTCTGTTTAATGGATAAAGCGGTGTATTACCAACAAACTTTTCCATTTGTGATAAGCCTTCCAGCAAACTAAATTGATGTATTCCTTTTTCTTCTGTCAGTTCCATATTAAACCTTTTTTTCTTTGTTGATCAGTAACCTAAACTCAATCAATTCCAAAAGCTTTCGTTAAAAAACGATGAGCTTATTACTCCATCTAAAATGCCAAATCAATTTCCCCAATGAGCAGGTAAACCCGTAGTGATGTAGCGGCGGTAGCTTGCAGTCGACAACTGAGGCCCTTTACCGGACTTCACTTCTTTGGTCTGCTCATTATTTTTAACTAAGTCTTCTGTCAATTGATTCAGTATTTTTACTTTGCTCGAAAAGTCCCCTTTTAGCGTCTTTCTAAACAAATTCATGTTTGTTAAGAGACTAGGCAGCTCTTCCGGCAAATATTTTTCAAAAAGTTGTCGAATGCGCTTTGCCATCGTTGGCGACTTTCCATTGGTAGAGATGCCTATTTTCAGATCTCCTTTGGTTACAATAGAACCCAAATAAAAATCACATAAAGCCGGAGTGTCTGCTACATTGGTAACAATACCTCTGCGTTTGGATTCTTTTCTGATAGCCAGATTTCGCTCTTTATCGTCAGTAGCGATAATTGAAATATCCACGTCTTCCAGGTCAGTATTCTCAAAATTCCTTAATCGGATTTCTACCTGTGGATGTTCTACAATAAGCAACAGTATTTCCTTAGACACCTTTTCTGCCACCAAACGAACCGTTGCTATTGGGCTGCTTTTTAATAAAAACCGCAACTTCTCTGATGCTGCATTTCCTCCACCCACAATTAAAAACTGTAGTTTTTCCGGTTTCAGAAAAATCGGAAAAAGCTGATTTTGATCTTTATTCGTTCCCATAAGACTGCTCTCTTAATTGTTCAACAAAATTTTGATTCACAAAGTTGTAGACGTATTCAGGGTGCAGTTTTACCACTTCACCGATCACAATAATTCCCGGGCCATTTTGTGGGTCTTCTTTCATCTTTTCAACGATGTTGGAAATCTTGCCTACAAAAATTTTCTCGTTAGGTAATGAGCCGTTGTAGATCACGGCGATCGGATAATTTGAACGCCCTTCTTTAGAATACAGGTCTGCAATCTCCTCAATTTTACCCAAGCCCATTAGTATGACTACTGTGGCACTCGATTGTACCGCCAAAGAAACATCTTTCGATAAATTCCCATTGCTTTTTGTTCCGGTAATCACCCAAAAACCATCGTTAATACCACGCTTGGTTAATGGAATGTCCTGAAGTCCCGTTAAAGCAACAGCGCTGGAAATTCCGGGTATGTATTCTGTTTCTATTCCATGTAGTTCAGCATACTCCTTCTCTTCGTAACCTCTGCCAAAAACATAAGGATCGCCTCCCTTCAGTCGGATAACATCACCTTCCTGCTTCACATACTTCACGATCAGTTCATTGATCTCATCTTGCGTAAATGAATGCTGACCCACTCTTTTCCCTACAGAAATTTTTAAAGCACTATCATTGGCTGCTTTCAACAATTCCGGATTCACCAAGGCATCATAAAGAATTACCTTAGCATCTCTTATCGCTCTAAATCCTTTCCAGGTGATCAACTCCGGATCTCCGGGGCCTGCACCCAACAGGATCAATTTCCCTTTGTTAGTTGGCTTGTTCATCTTTCTGTTCTCTTAGCACAAAAGCGTCTTTCACAAACTCCTTAGCAAAGGCTAAATAGCTCAGCGCAAAATCTTTTGTTGGTTCATTTTCATTGATCGCATATGTCGTTTCCTGAAAGCTTTTCTCTAATTTGAAATGCGCCTTATTGGGGTATTTCTCATCAAAATCTTTAATGATCATCGCTTGTGTGTTGGTTTTTAATCCTTCCGAAACCAATAATGCTTTTGCTGTATTTACCAAAGAAGAGTAGGTATGGTAAATAGAATCTGCATAAGCTTCCGCTTCCAGTGCTTCAATAGCTGAAGCTATTCGCTCTTCCGATTCTAATAGTAAAGTAGCCACCAGGTCGATGGTTACCCCGGCACATTCTCCCACACCAACTTCAGTTTTAAAATACTCTTCACGACCCCAGTCGATAAAGTCAGTATCCACAAGATCATCGGTAGAAGCAAGTCCCTTCAATAAATCGTAGAAATAAGCTTTCCCCTGTCTTTGGTAATAATCAATGTGGTACTCACCCTCATTCGAGTGAGTTTCATAATCATCCAAAATGGTTTTCAAAGACAAAGCAACTCGTTTACTTGGTATTTTCACGATCTTATCAGAGATCCTACCTTCACCGTCACTCAAAACTCCCCCTCCCAGAAGTATTTGAACAGCCGGCAAGATCCGCTGCTTTACTTTTATCGCTGAACCATGATAACCGATCGCCGCCATAGAATGCTGACCACAAGAATTCATACATCCACTGATCTTGATCTTCAGATTTTTATTGTAGATGTAATCCGGATAGTCATCTCTTAACACATTCTCCAATACACCTGCCACACCGGTACTATTTGCAATCCCAAGATTACAAGTGTCTGTACCCGGACATGCGGTAACATCATGAGTACTATCTGCCCCCGGCTCTGCAAAGCCTAACTTATCCAACTCCTTGTACAATAGTTTTAAATTGGCCTCAGGAACAAACTTAATAACAAAGCCTTGTGCAATGGTAAATCGAATTTCATCCGATGCCAATTTTTGAATAATCTTTGCCAGTGAACGTGCTTGAGTAGTAGTGAAATCACCTGTAAGCAATCTCACATTTACCGCATAGTACCCACTTTGCTTTTGAGCAACTACATTACTGTCAAACCATTTTTTGTAATCTACGGTATCCACTTCTACGGACACCTCTTCCGCTAAAGGTTCAGGTCGGTTACATTCTTCATAGGCCTCATGATCAATATGGAATGTTTGGTATCTTAAAGCCTTACGCTCAAGCTCAACCAATCTTTGGAATTCTTCTACACCGATCTTTTTAACCAAATACTTTAATCGGGCTTTATTTCTTCTCGCTCTTTCACCATGCTTGTCAAAAACTCTTACCAAAGCTTCACTGTAAGGAATGATCAGATCTTCAGGCAAGAAATCATAAACCGTATGTGCTAAATAAGGTTGCGCACCTAATCCCCCGGCAATAACCACCTTAAATCCACGGTACTCAATATTATCTACTGTTTTTGTTTTCGCAATAAATCCGATATCGTGAATAAACGTGTAGGCACTGTCCTCCTCATTTGAAGAAAAAGCAATTTTAACTTTTCTTCCCATCTCTTGAGAAATAGGGTTTCTCAGAAAGAAATCAAACATGGCATGTGCATAAGGACTAACATCAAACGGTTCATCCTTCTCAACTCCAGCCAAAGCAGAAGCCGTAACATTTCTCACAGTATTCCCACAAGCTTCACGCAAAGTAACATCATCTTTTTCGAGCTCTGCCCACAATTGCGGTGTTCGATCCAAACTCACATAGTGAATTTGAATATCCTGACGCGTGGTAATGTGTAGCTTTCCGGTTGAATATTCATCAGCTACATCGGCAATTCTCAACAACTGATTTACCTTAGTCTTCCCATAAGGAAGTTTAATACGTATCATCTGTACTCCAGATTGACGCTGTCCGTAAACACCACGAGCCAATCGAAGACTTCTAAATTTATCTTCGTCGAGTTTTCCATCTTTAAACAGACGGATCTTTCTTTCAAGCTCAATAATATCTTTTTCTACTACAGTATTTTCAAGTTCGGTTCTAAAGCTTTGCATAACGTTTTGGGGTTAGAGTTTTTGGGGAATAAAAAAAAACCTTTCGATTAAGAAAGGCTTTGTATGTCTGGGGTTAAAATTATCAACAGGGTACAAAAAACCTTTCTTTGTGCTTACAACAACACATAGTAACACAGGCACAACAATTCATCATTGCGTTCATTTGTTCGTTTTGTGTACTTGGATTTATCATGCTGTTTTTAAAAAATTGTGAGTTGTTTACTAAATGAAAGTTAATTTACTTACTAGCAACAACAACAGCAACACTTTTGTGTAGAAACACACGGAGACCCCGATACATTCGAGAGGTCGGTAGATTCTAGTCTGTTTAGAGACTCTGATGGGGCTAAAAAAGTAATTCCTTTCATCACTTTTAGGGTCTTCTATGAAAAATTAAAAATTCTTGGGTAAATGTACGAACTTAAATACGTACAAAACAAGTTATTTCTTATTTATTTTTACCTGGCGCAAATATTACAATCAAATTATTATGAAATATTTATGCCTCTTATTCTTACGTGCAAGTAGTACAATTGCTGAAATTTCAGACGATTTTTCCGATGGTAATTTTAAACAAATAGAGCGTGTCGCTATGCATTTAGGGGTGATTTCATTGAATTTCCCTGCAAATTTTTCGGAGAAACACAATTTACATGCAAAAAAATTGTTATTTTAATACTTAATTTAGTAAATTGACGGAAATAATAATGCCAAAATGCCAAAAAACTAAGAAATAATGGAGTGGAAAGTTAAATTAGAATGGGAGCGAATCGCTGAAAGTAGATATCATCTACATACGAAAGATGGTAATCCGTTAGCGACGATAATTTTTGATCGAAGTCAAAATACATGGCATATTCGTTTACTTAAAAAGTATGATGCGGTTTTTTTGAAAACAATGTTTGTTCACGAAGCAAAAGGGTTTGCCATAGATTTGCTTGGCCAAGAAGACCTTACAAATGCGGGGTGGCAAGAAATAAATAAAACCTCATATTCTCTGGGCAATCTGAAAGGGGAATCGTTGGCTGTTTTGGATTTTGATGCAGAGGTTCAGAAATGGTGCGCCAGAATTTTAAAAAGAGAATACAAAACCATCTTAGGTACAGAAATTGGTCTTGATCAGCCGGAAAAAGTAAAAAAACTTACTGAAGAGCTAATAAAGGCAGAACAAACTTGTCATTACAAATATGTCCTAAACAAATTTAAAGAGGAAAATAAAGCTCAGTCCACATTTCAATAAGTCGCTTATCTCCTTAAATTCGTTTTACGTAATTAAATATGATTTAATTACCTAATTTTTCTTGTCATGAGCCTGCCTACCAGAGGTAGGAAATCCTGTCGAAGGGTGTGTCAAGACAAAAGCACATAAAATATTACAATCAAATTATTATGAAATATTTATGCCTTTTATTGTTATGTGCAAGTAGTACGATTGCTCAAATTTCAGACGGTTTTTCCGATGGTGATTTTAAACAAAACCCTGCTTGGTTTGGGATGCAAAGTAATTTTGAAATTGATACTGAAAACAGACTTCATTTAAATGCTCCAAAAGAAAATTCATCCTCCTGTTTATGTCTTAATAGTCGTGTCTTGGAAAACGCCTCATGGGAGATGAGCTTAAAACTAGATTTTAACCCTTCCTCTTCAAACTATTTGGATTGGTACATCATCGCCAATGATTCGCTACTTGAAAATTGCTCTGAAGCCTACTTTGTTCGCATAGGAAATTCAGAAGATGAGGTGTCCCTGTATCGGCAGGAAAATGGTGAATTCACTAAAATTATTGATGGCTTGGACGGAAGGGTTAATATGAATCCTGTTGAAATTAACATCAAAGTTAAACGATCACTTGGTGGAAATTGGACTTTATGGCTCGATTTATTAGATGAAAATGGATGGGTTACGGAGGGAAGTGCTCAAGATCATAAAATCAATAATGCACACTATTCCGGGGTAAATTGCGTGTACACCTCTACGCGTAGTAACAAGTTTTATTTCGACAACTTTCTCATTAGTGGAGAACCATTTATTGATAGCATTCCTCCTGTTTTAATTGTAGCTGAAATACTAAACGAAAATTACATCCAACTGGAATTTGAATCAGACGATCTATCAGAAATAAATGAAACTCAATTTGAAATTCTGCCCTCAAACAGATCCCCAAATACCATCTCTAAAAATGAGAATCAAATCAAACTTTTGTTTGAAAATTCTCTTCCCCTTAATCAAGAATTTCAACTTAAAATCTCTGCAGTTACTGATACAATCGGAAATCTTTTAAATGATACAATCATTGATTTTTATGTTCAGAAACATCATCGCTTCGATTTGATCATCAATGAAATTATGATAGATTCAGAGCCTGTTGTTCAATTGCCAAATGCAGAATACATTGAGCTGTACAATCGTGCAAATTATCCCCTAACCCTTGAGGGTTGGCAGTTGAAAATTAATGACCACCTAAGAGAAATCCCAACCATCCTTCTTGAGTCAAATGAATACCTCATTCTAATTGATAAAGAAGACTCCCTGTTGTTTGAAGAATTTTCTTTTCAATGTCTCGATCCCTGGCCGGATCTGAACAATACAGAGGCTTATGTAGGTCTGTTTGATGAAAAGAATCGTTTAGTGCATGAAGTTCGATATCATAAATCCTGGTATCAAAACACAAATAAAGAAAATGGTGGCTGGTCTCTTGAAATAATTGATTCTGAAAATTATTGTACCGGAAAAAATAATTGGATCGCCTGTAAAAATAACCTCGGTGGAAGTCCAGGTTTTGTTAATAGTGTCCATCTGGAAAATCCCGACACAACAGCACCCTCTATTAAAGAAATCGAAGTTGTTGAAAATGACAAAATACAAATTACCTGGTCAGAAAACCTGTACGATTCTACACTTTATCTTTTCGACTCCTATGCCTTTTCAAATGGAATAATCCCAAGTTCAATCGATCATACCATGAACAAAACCCATATTGCCTTTTTTGATGATCTGGAAGAAGGGTTGCGCTATGAAATAAGTGTTAACAATATCGAAGACTGTCAGGGTAATAGAATTGGACAAATTGATGCAGAATTCATACAAGGCCTCTGGCCGGAAAAAGGATCTGTTTTCCTCAGTGAAATTTTATTTAATCCAAAAACAGATGGTTATGACTACGTGGAATTGTACAATGCCTCTGACGAATACATAGATTTTTCCAAACTCATCATTGGGAATTATGATTCCCTCTTAAACGACATCAATAACACTGAAATTATTAGTGAAAAGCACCTCAATTTCCCCCCTCACTCTTACATCGCCTTGTGTGAAGATACAAGCTGGATAAAATCAAATTATGTATCTAATGACAGCTTGTTTTTCTTTGAAATTAACCGGTTGCCAAGCATGCCAAACGAAAAAGGGTCTGTTGCCATAAGTAGTCTGGGCTACGAGATCATGGATACATACTCTTATCATGAAAATACTCATTTTCCACTGTTAGAAGATGTGAAAGGCGTTGCATTAGAACGGCTAAATATTAATTCTGAAAAATGGTTTTCAGCCTCTTCAACAGAAAATTATGGAACTCCTGGAAGACAAAACTCCCAGTTTATGTACGAACATCAATCAAACTCAAAATTAGAGATCATTCCTGAAGTTTTCAGTCCCGATAATGACGGAACTCAAGACTTCGCAAATATCACCATACAGGTGGAAATGCCAGCAAAAGCAAGCATTTATCTTTACAATAAAAAAGGGTTTGTGGTCCGGGAGATCTGTGAATCAAAATTGATTACTCACAACGCCCATTGGGTGTGGGATGGACTAGATCAAGAGAATCTGAAACTCCCCATGGGAATTTACATGGCAGTGGTTGAATTAATTGAAGCAGAGGGAAAGCAAGAAGTCTTAAGGCATCCGGTGGTTATCAGGTGATCTGAAAAAAAGCACAAAAAAAAGGGCAAGCTACTTAAATCACAGTGCTCAACCCTCTACCCTTGCTGCGTTCCCGCCCTGGGGGAATTCGAGGGGAGCGACTTGTCTAAGACTTGCCCCGCGCAAAGATACAATTCTTTGGTTTTTGGGCGAAGTAAAGCTTAGAAATTTTACCGGAGTTTACAGGCAATAAATTAATAATGACTAATTAATAATGATTAATTATCAGACTGGAGAAAATAGTATGATCGTGTTACATAAAGTCAAAGTCTTAGTCAGCGGTCAGCTTTAACTTTATCCCGATAGTTCGGGTTTCAACTTTTAACTTTCATCAGCACTTTGCCAAATTGTGTCGTATGCTTACCGATCTGTCGATAATATCACGAACTGCGTCAATAGAAACACGCTCTTGCTCCATACTGTCTCTATGACGAATGGTTACACAATTATCATTTACCGTGTCATTATCCACCGTAATACAGAAAGGCGTACCATTGGCATCCTGACGACGGTAACGGCGTCCGATAGAGTCTTTTTCTTCAATAACACAGTTGAATTCTAACTTCAACTCATCGTAAATTTTACGTGCTAATTCCGGAAGACCATCCTTTTTGGTTAATGGTAAAATAGCCGCTTTTACAGGTGCTAAAACCGGAGGCAAAGCCAAAACAACCCGGGTATCATTATCACCAACTTTTTCTTCGCGGTATGCATTACACATCGTCAACAAAAACATACGATCAACACCTATGGAAGTTTCAACCACGTAAGGCGTGTAGCTTTCGTTAATTACCGGGTCAAAATACTGAACTTTTCTTCCCGAATATTCCTGATGTGCTTTTAAATCAAAGTCTGTACGCGAGTGAATCCCTTCCACCTCTTTAAATCCAAATGGGAATTGGTATTCTATGTCGGCAGCAGCATTTGCATAGTGTGCAAGCTTTTCATGATCGTGAAAACGGTATTTCTCAGCCTCTACCCCTAAAGACAAGTGCCATTTATGACGTGCCTCTTTCCAATGCTCATACCATTTCATTTCTTCACCCGGGCGAACAAAAAATTGCATTTCCATTTGCTCAAATTCACGCATGCGGAAGATAAACTGACGCGCCACAATTTCGTTACGGAACGCTTTACCGATTTGTGCAATACCAAAAGGGACTTTCATACGTGCCGTTTTCTGAACATTCAAAAAGTTCACAAAAATCCCCTGAGCCGTTTCCGGACGCAACCACAGGTCACTCGAACCTTCAGCGGTAGCACCCATTTTAGTTCCAAACATTAGGTTAAACTGACGAACATCTGTCCAGTTAGCCGTCCCGGAAATCGGGCATTTTATTTCTAACTCTTCAATAAGAGCTTTTACATCTTCTAAATCTTCTTTCTCTAAGCTTCCGTTCAGACGCTTGGAAATAGCCGCCATCTTTTCTTTGTATCCCAAAACTCTTGGATTCGTTTCCAAGAACTGAGCTTCGTCAAAAGCATCGCCAAAACGCTTGGCAGCTTTCTTTACTTCTTTGGCAATTTTACCTTCAATCTTGGCAATAAAATCTTCTACCAAAACATCAGCACGGTAACGCTTCTTAGAATCTTTATTGTCAATCAACGGGTCATTAAATGCATCCACATGTCCGGAAGCTTTCCAAATCGTAGGATGCATAAAAATTGCAGAGTCTATCCCTACAATGTTTTCATTCATCTTTACCATGGATGCCCACCAATATTCTTTGATGTTCTTTTTTAACTCCGAACCGTTAGATCCGTAGTCGTAAACCGCTGCTAATCCATCGTACAACTCACTCGATTGAAATACATATCCGTACTCTTTAGAGTGCGCAATTACCTTTTTGAAAATGTCGTCTTTATTTGCCATAGCTGCAAAAGTAATAAATAGAATGATACCACCGAATCTTGGTTGGTAGCTTGGTAGATTAGTAGATTGGTAGGTTAGTAGGTTGGTAGGTTGGTTGGTTGGTTGGTACAAAGTATTAGGTATTACAAATGGAGAATGGAGAATAGAGAATTGACAACTCAAAACTTATCACTTAAAACTCAAAACTTCAGTGCCAACTGGTCACTGATCACTTCTTCCGATCGATAACGTATTTTATGAGCGCCTGTAGTGATGTTTTGGCTTCGGAATCAGGCATGCCGGAGATGATCTCTATGGCTTTAGCTTGGTACGCATACATCTTTTCCCGGGCATATTCCAAACCTCCGCTTTCGCGTACAAAGGCAATAACTTCGTTTACCTTTTTCGGATTATTATGATGTCTTTTAATCGCATTGATCATATGCCTACGCGTACTTTTATCGCATTGTTGTAGTGCAAAGATTAGGGGCAAAGTCATTTTTTGCTCTTTAATATCTATCCCTACAGGCTTACCGATCAGTCCTTGTTTTTGATAGTCAAAAAGATCGTCTTTAATTTGGAAAGCTACTCCAATGGCTTCGCCAAAATTCCACATCTTTTGTATTTGTTCTTCGTCTTTCGAAACAGAGGAACATCCAACAGCACAACAAGCAGCGATCAGTGAGGCTGTTTTCTTACGAATAATTTCGTAATAAACTTCTTCAACGATATCCAATCGTCTTGCTTTCTCGATCTGTAATAATTCTCCCTCACTCATTTCTTCAACAGCGCGAGAAGTGAGTTTCAAGAGGTGAAAATCTTCGTTTTTAACTGCGAGTAATAAGCCTTTGGAGAGTAAAAAATCACCAACCAAAACGGCAATTTTATTTTTCCAAAGTGCATTAATCGAAAAAAATCCGCGGCGCATATTAGCATCATCAACTACATCGTCGTGAACTAAAGTTGCGGTATGTAAAAGCTCTATCATCGAAGCTCCACGAAAGGTGCTTTCATTCATCTCACCACATAATTTAGCAGACAGAAAAACAAACATCGGTCGCATTTGTTTTCCTTTACGCTTTACAATGTAGTTTGTAATCTTATCCAATAGTGGCGTTTTAGTCGCCATCGAGGCTTTGAACTTGGACTCAAAAGAGTCCATTTCAGTTTTTATTGGGGCTTTTATTTGATCGATTATCGACATGAAGGCCAAATGTAGTAATAATTGACGTGATTCGTTAACAATGAGATTCTGAAACAAGCCTGCAGGCGGCAAAGGTAGGTTCTGAATGACAATTACTTTTTATTGGCTAATTGCCCACAGGCTGCATCAATATCTTTTCCTCTGCTACGGCGAATATTTACGACCACACCACGCTCTTCCAAATAATCTTTAAATGCATCTGTTTTGTGTGCTTTGGCCTGTTTAAATTCGGCACCGTCAATCGGATTGTATTCAATGATATTAACCTTACAAGGAATGTGTTTGCAGAATTCGTAAAGCTCGTGAGCATCTTGTAACTCATCGTTAAAATTTTCAAAGATGATGTATTCGTAGGTTACTCTGGATTGCGTTTTTTCGTAAAAATATTTTAGTGCTTTTGCCAAAACCTC
>Ga0207964_1000304_pt1 | contig 14662 bp, 6 predicted proteins | sample Knorr_S23_td_250_FD_185608 | JGI IMG/M metagenome (GOLD analysis project Ga0207964, IMG submission 185608) | Marine microbial communities from Southern Atlantic Ocean transect - Knorr_S23_td_250_ad_251m_LV_A (SPAdes) (version 2) | ecosystem: Environmental > Aquatic > Marine > Oceanic | place...
ATTTGTAACTAAGATGCTAGCGTCTGATGTGTGTAATTTTTAGAAAAGCAACGGAAAAACTTTTGTAATCGGGGTCTATTAAGTCCGGCGACTATCTTATAGAGTCAGGGTTTTGTTTTTACTCTTTAGTGGACTTCATTAACAAATGTACATTTAGGTGATGTCACCTAAATTATGAGTGGGATTGCTTATTGTGTCGTAATATCTTAAGGTATAATTTTGTGCGATCAAGTTGCTTACGTCGAATGAGTATGGTTATTATATTATAAATTATAATTCAATGAAAAATAAATTATTAATACTGATATTATCCTTTGTCATTGTTGTGCATGCACAAGAGGCTTTGCATGCACAGGAGACCGCCGGTTCAAGCTTGACCCTTAGGTCCACCACAAGTATTTCAACGATAAATCCCGGTCAACAAAGCGAATATATTCTTCAGCAAAGCACCGGACAAGCCGGTGTAATCGGAACCTACAGGTCCGGAGACTATCTCTTGAGTCAGGGTTATGTGCAAGCCGGTGTATGGGCAAATATAGTTCATCCTGATGATGTACTCGATCTAAGAACTGAGGTTTTTCCGAATCCTTTTCTTGATGAAGTTCATGTATCCTTTCTAGAGCCTGTTAATGAACCGGTACATGTTTTTGTGTTTGATAACCTGGGACGACAGGTGGAGTTTGTTACCTACAAAGAAACCCAACAATTAAGTATGCCTTTAGGACACTTGCCTCCGGGAAAATATTACATCAAAGTAGCTACGGATCATAAACAATTTGTTACACATCTGATTAAGTTGGAATAGTAAATACAATACCTCCGAACATTATGAAAAAGAAAGTAGTCATATTTATTTTAAGCATTTTTTTAATTCACGTAGGGCTTTTTGCGCAAAGTGTTTACAGTGAAATGGGTTTTAACAGTTTGAGTAAGATAAATTATAAAAATTCCAACAATATCGATTTTACATCAACTAACGCGCCATCTCAATTTAGATATGAGATCGGATTAAGGACTTATGTGTCTGAAAAGTTTATTGCTTATTTTGGTTTTTCTACTGATAAGTACTCCTTTAACCTGGATAATGAAGACCAGGCTGTAAAGCATAATGTACAACATATTGAGTCTCTTTATGAACTTGATTATTTAGGAGTAAACCTTGGTGTAGATTACTCCTTCTTAAAGGAGAAAAAATGGGATCTTTTTGCTTGTGGGAAATTTTCACGCAATGTTTTAAGTCAGGGCCTCAGAACAGATCGAGTAATAAATACGAGTTCTACTTACAGTTTACCTGGAAGCAACTTAGTTCAGGACAGCGATTTTAGCCAGCTTAGATACAATGTTCAGTTTGGATTGGCAGCAGATTACAGAATATCTCGTTCAGCATCTTTGTACACCAGTTACAATTTTAGTCAAAGTTTAACCACTACGGAAAATAATCAGGAATCCTATGATTTTAGTGCGCATGTATTATCTTTTGGGTTGCGCTTTCACATCGAAAAACACCCCTTCAGGAAAGAACAAGTATTTGATAGTGGCTCTGCAAATGATTTAGAAACGGAATCGCAAACGGAATCTTTTTTCATAAATCAAACAAATACCGATTCTTCCTTAAAAACAGTAGACAAATTTTATGTAAAAGATTCTACTTTATTAAAAGTTTACTTCCCGCCGGAGTCTATGGAATTTTACGATAGTCATACAAAAGCATTAGAAGAAATGGCCGAATTATTATTAGAAGATACTTCGGTTAGGTACACGATCATAGGTTATTATGATGGGTTGTCAGATAAAGATAACGGCATTGCCAGAGTTCGTTCTGTTTTGGGTTTTTTTACCGACAAAGGCATAGCAACAGAGCAATTTGTTAGGAAGTATTATGAAGAGCATGATCAATACAGTACTTCTACAAATGTTTGGAGTAGAAGGGTTGAAATTTTAAAGGTAAATCAATAAATTTATAAAGGTCAGTTAAAAATTTATGTCATGAGAAATACTAGTAAAATAATCGGAATAATTCTTTATTTATTTTCTTCCATAGTTGTGTTTGCACAAACACCGGGGATTAGTTATCAGGCAGTTATCAGTGATCCTTGGGTTTATCAGGTTCCCGGAAAAGACATCATCATAAACCATTTAGCATCCACGGAAATTGGCATGCGATTTTCCATCATCGATGCTGGTGGTACAACTGAATATATGGAAGTACATACGACACAAACAAATGAGTTTGGCGAAGTAAACCTTATCATTGGTTCAGGAGAAGTATCTTCAGGTAATTTTTCTGATATTCTTTGGGATGGAAATTCGAAGCAATTATATGTAGAAATTGATTACAAGAGAGGCCTGGGCTATCAACACAGCAACACTCAGGATTTGCTTTATATGCCCCATCCTTTAAATGGCTCCGACGGTTTGGCCATTACTTCCAACACCGAAATGATCAATGCCATAAAACATGCTACAGGTTTAGATGCCGAGGGGAACTATGTAGCCAATCCTTTGGCTAATTATATTTCTGCAGCAACTTCGCTTTCAGGAGCAGATAACAGCTTAGATGCTGCGGTAAAGACCAATGCAGAAGATTTGGCAAATATTAGGAACAATCAGTATATCACTGACTTGGGCTTGTCAGGAATGATACTAACTATTGAAATTGAAGGTGGAGCAAGTCATACGATAGATCTAAGTTCCTTGCAAGGTGGAATAGGAACCGATGATCAGACCGGCATGGAAGTTCCTTTAGAACAAGTTGTGGATATTGATTCTGATGGCAACAACGAAACAACGGTAGAAGCTGCTATCATTCAGTTAGACAGGGATTTGGATGTGGTGTCATCAGCCACTACCGACAACCAGGAATTAAGTTTAAATGATGAGACTAATATTTTGACTCTGGAAGAAGGTGGTTCGGTAGATTTGAGTACTTATTTAAATACTGATGATCAAACCGGTAGTGAAGTTAATTTGGTAGACGCTTTGGATGCCGACGGAGATGGTACTTATGAAGAGAATGTAGAGGAAGTTATTACGGCTTTAATAGACATGCTTTTTGGTTGTACAGATCCGACGGCATGTAATTATGAAGCTTCCCCAATATTTGAAAACAACGACTTATGTACAGACCCTGATCAAGGAAAAAACTGCGATGGAGAAACGATCGCCGTCGGAGTTTCTTACCAGGGAGGCCTTGTGTTTCATCTTGATGGAAATAAGGCTTATGTGGTGGCAAAAGAAGATATTGGTAGCCACGCATGGGGTGGAAACGTAAACGGGGCTAGTGGCACAGACATAGGGGCAGGACAACAGAATACTCAGGATATTATGGAAACTTTTACAACAGGGACTGATATTATTGCAGCAAGTCTTTGTGATTCCTATGAAAATGAGGGCTTTGATGATTGGTTTTTACCTTCTTCCGGAGCACTGAAACGTATTTATGAGGAGCGATCAACTCTAAATGCTGCCGATTATTTTGTTGCTTGTGATACGGATGCTTATTGGTCATCTACGCAAAGTAGTTCGACAGAAGCGAAAGTTGTTGATATGGGCTCCGGAAACGAAAGTAATAGTCAGAAATCAGCGTTTAAAAAGATTCGTGCTGTTCGGTTTGCAACCTTTTAATTATGTCTTAGTCATTAATTTAGTGGGTGTTACCCTGAGAAAGACTGCACGACAGCACGACTGCACGACAGAAAAAATAAAAGACCAATTAAAAATTTTAGGTCATGAGAAATATGAGTAAAATAATCGGACTAATTCTTTATTTGTTTTGTTCTATTGCTGTGTTTGCACAAACACCGGGGATTAGTTATCAGGCAGTTATCAGTGATCCTTGGGTTTATCAGGTTCCCGGAAAAGACATCATCATAAACCATTTAGCATCCACGGAAATTGGCATGCGATTTTCCATCATCGATGCTGGTGGTACAACTGAATATATGGAAGTACATACGACACAAACAAATGAGTTTGGCGAAGTAAACCTTATCATTGGTTCAGGAGAAGTATCTTCAGGTAATTTTTCTGATATTCTTTGGGATGGAAATTCGAAGCAATTATATGTAGAAATTGATTACAAGAGAGGCCTGGGCTATCAACACAGCAACACTCAGGATTTGCTTTATATGCCCCATCCTTTAAATGGCTCCGACGGTTTGGCCATTACTTCCAACACCGAAATGATCAATGCCATAAAACATGCTACAGGTTTAGATGCCGAGGGGAACTATGTAGCCAATCCTTTGGCTAATTATATTTCTGCAGCAACTTCGCTTTCAGGAGCAGATAACAGCTTAGATGCTGCGGTAAAGACCAATGCAGAAGATTTGGCAAATATTAGGAACAATCAGTATATCACTGACTTGGGCTTGTCAGGAATGATACTAACTATTGAAATTGAAGGTGGAGCAAGTCATACGATAGATTTAAGTTCCTTGCAAGGTGGAATAGGAACGGATGATCAGACCGGTAGGGAAGTTCGTTTAGAACAAGTTGTAGATATTGATTCTGATGGCAGCGAAGAAATGACGGTAGAAGCTGCTATTATTAAGTTAGACAGGGATTTGGATTCGGTATCATCAGTCACTACCGACAACCAACAGATTTCGTTAGCGAATGAAGAGCTCAGTCTTACTAACGGTGGAGCTTCCGTATTACTTAGGAATTATTTGAACACCGACAATCAGGATGCTATGGCTGTTTATTTATCGGAGCCTGTGGATGCCGACGGAGATGGTACTCCTGAAGCCACCATAGAAGAAGCCCTTATTGCTTTAGTAACCAGACTTTCTAAGGGCTGTGTGGATTCCTTGGCCTGCAATTACTTTTCTATTGCCAGAGATGATGATGGCTCATGTGAATATGCAGATGGAATCTGTGAAACCTGTTCAGGAGAAACCGACGGTACCGGAACCATCGTAGATAACGAAGCTGATGAATGTGGTGTTTGTAATGGTGATGGTCCGGCAGAAAATGCAGATTGCGATGGTAACTGTTTAGAAGATTACACTTTAGTAGATGGAGCTTGTGTAGCAGAAGTTCCTGGATGTACTGATTCGGCCTATCCAAATCACAATTTACAAGCCAATACAGATGATGGTTCTTGTGATATGAATTCTACCGTTGTATTTGGTTGTACAGACGAAACAGCAATTAACTACAATGTATTAGCTAACACAGACGATGGTTCATGTGTAGCTGTGGTAAATGGTTGTACAGACGAAACAGCATTTAACTACAATGTATTAGCCAACACAGACGATGGTTCATGTGTAGCTGTGGTAAATGGTTGTACGGATGAGAGTGCATGTAACTATGATGAAACAGCTAATATAAATGATAACTCTTGTACTACTTTAGATTGTGCTGATGAATGTGGGGGTGATGCAGAAGAAGATCAGTGTGGTGTTTGTGATAACGATGTAACTAATGACTGTGTACAAGATTGCGCTGGTACATGGGGAGGTAATTTAGTTGATGATCAGTGTGGTGTTTGTGGTGGTGATAATTCATCATGTGCGGATTGTGCCGGTGTTCTTAATGGTAATTTATGGGAAAGTGATTGTGGCTGTGTAGCAGTAGATAATTCTGGTGATGAATGTGATGATTGTGCTGGAACTCCAAATGGTGATGCAGAAGAAGATGAGTGTGGTGTTTGTAATGGTGATGGTCCGGCAGCAAATGCAGATTGTGATGGAAACTGTTTAGAAAATTTCACATTAGTAAATGACGCTTGTGTGCCTGTGGAAGAAGGTTGTACGGATAACGGCTCAGAATTGAATGGTGCAGGTGTAGTTAATGACTTAAATAGTGATGGAAGAGCAGCCTGTAACTACAACTCTTCAGCCAATACAGAAAATGATTCATGTGAGCATGCACCAGCAAATACAAATTGTGATGGAACCACCTGTTTAGAAGGTTTCATATTAGTAAATGGCGCTTGTGTGCCTGTGGTAGAAGATTGTACGGATTTTTGGGCATGTAACTTTGAGCCAACAGCTAACACAGATGATGGTTCATGTACGTATCGAGAACCAAATGCAGATTGTGAGGGTAACTGTTTAGAAGATTTTACATTAGACAATGGCGCTTGTGTATTGCAAGTAGGCTGTAAGAATGATGACTATCTAGAATACGACGCCACTGCTTTAAACCATGAGGCTAGTGAATGCGTAATACTAATAAAGGAAGGATGTACATATCCAAATGCATTAAATTATGAAGAAGAAGCGAATACTGATGATGGTTCATGTTATCCGATTATCTACGGTTGTACAGACACACTTGCTGATAACTTCAATGATTTCGACAATGATGGTGTTAAGAATGAGTTTATGGATGATGTTCATCGTGATGTGAATACTGATGATGGTAGTTGTTATATTTTAGGATGTACTTTTTCAGATTTTATAAATTACAATTCAGCAGCCAACCGTGATGATGGTTCTTGTTCAAACGATTCTGATGATGTATTTGCTTGTATGGATCTTGTTGCCTGTAACTACAACATGAATGCAACAGGCTCGGACGGCTCATGTGAATACGCAGAAGGTAATTGTGAGACCTGTTCAGGAGCCACAGACGGCACCGGAACGATTTTACCTAACGATGCCGATAGTAATGGTATTTGTGATACAGTTAATCCTGATGATGATAATGATAATGACACAGTTCTAAATGGTAGTGATGCTTGTCGGGAAGGTGTAGCAAATTGGCCATCAAGCACTATTGCTAATAGTGATGGTGTTATTACTGACCATGACGGTGATGGTTGTAAGGACGATACAGATGAAGATTTAGATGATGATAATGATGGATACTCAGATGAAGTTGAAATACGATGTGGATCGAATCCTTTAGATGAAACTGATACACCAACAAACACAGATGGTGATGAGTTCCTTGATTGTGACGATACGGATGATGATAATGACGGAGTTCTAAATGATAGTGATGATTGTCGGGCAGGTGTAGCAAATTGGACATCAAGCACTACTCCTGTCCAAGAAGGAGGTCTTGCTACTGATAATGACGGTGATGGTTGTAAGGACGATACAGATGAAGATTTAGATGATGATAATGATGGATACTCAGATGAAGATGAAATAGAATGTGGATCGTTGCCTTTAGATGCATCAAGCATACCAACAGACACAGATGGTGATGGCTTTCCTAATTGTGTCGATACGGATGATGATAATGATGAGTATTCAGATGAAGTTGAAATACGATGTGGATCGTTGCATTTAGTTGCATCAAGTACCCCAAAAGACACAGATGAAGATGGCTTTCTTGATTGTGACGATACCGATGATGATAATGACGGAGTTCTAAATGATAGTGATGATTGTCGGGAAGGTGTATCAGGGTGGACATCAAGTACTACTCTTGACCATGACGGTGATGGTTGTAAGGATTATGGAACAACAACAGAAGAACAAGGAGAAGATTTAGATGATGATAATGATGGATACTCAGATGCCCATGAAGATGAATGTGGATCGGATTCATTGGATGCATCAAGCACCCCACCAGACACAGATGGCGATAAGATACCTGATTGTGTTGATGAAGATGATGATAATGATGGAGTAAATGATGTAGATGGTAATGGTGATGTACTAGATAAATGTGCTCAAGGTCATATAAATTGGAATTCAGAGAATCCTGCAAATGACTACGACGGTGATGGTTGTAAGGACGATACAGATGAAGATGAAGATACGGATGATGATAATGATGGCGTTGCAGATGTACTAGATGCTTGTACCCCGCACAAAGGTAATGCTGAAACAAATTACGAAAACTGGACATCAGTTTCTAAAAGTGATGCTGATGCTAATGATGATATTACTGATGATAATATTACTGACTACGACGGTGATGGTTGTATGGATGCTACAGAAGATGCCGATGATGATAATGACGGAGTGGATGATGTAGATGTAGCTGGTAATGTACTAGATAAATGTGCTAAAGGTGAATTAAATTGGACATCAAGGCCTATTGCTAATAGTGCTGGTCCTGCTACTGACCATGACAGTGATGGTTGTATGGATGCTACAGAAGATCCCGATGATGATAATGATGGTGTTAACGATTTAGGAGCTGATGGTAAACTAGATAACGAGGATGGTTCAGGAGTTCAAGATGATGATAAATGTGCTAAAGGTGTATTAAATTGGACATCAGTTTCTAAAATTGATGCTGATGCTGATGATAATATTACTGATGCTGATGTTACTGACCATGACGGAGATGGTTGTAAGGATTCTTCTGATTGTGGATTGTAAGTAAAAATTAAAAATTGTAAATGATGAGAAAAATAATTACACTTTTAACCTTTTTGATGGTTCAGGTTTCTTTTGCTCAAACTGACGAAACTTGCACGGGCCTGCTTTTCGAAAGTCCTGAAGTTCCCGGTTTTAAGGCTTGTTATCCTGAAGGTTCGTATCAGATGGATGGTGTTTATAGATTACCGGATGCTGAGCTAGGCGAATCTTACCATCAGACACTTAAATTTAAGGTTCCACCCAGATATGACTACGATGAGACAATATGTGTAGGAGGAGGTAGTGTAGCAGGTATAGATGTGCCTTGTGTCTCCAGGCATTTCGAAGGAACGGCTGATGTTACAGGGGTAGAGATAAGGGTTAATGAGGTGCCTGATGGGCTGGTGGCTGATTGTGATGACGGTTGTAGGTTTGGTCCCGGTCCCTTTGATGGTGGTTGGCACGAAATAACTTTAGAAGGCACCCCTAGTGGCACTTCACTTGGATTTAGAATAGAAATGACTGCTAGGGCTTATGCAGAAATCCCAGACTTTAATAATTATCCAATCGAAAAAGATATCACTGAAGAGATACCTGCTTTTTTTGTTTCGGTATTAAAATACGGTTGTATGACTGCAGGTGATTGTAATTATGATTCTGAAGCAAATTTTCATGATACTGATTTTTGTAAAGGAATAGAAACTGGTACTTGTGATTGGTGTGAAAATGGAGAACGTATAACCATCGATAGAGATAATGACGGCCTTTGTGATGATACTGATCCTTGTCCAGATGATGCATATGCAGTATTGGATGAAAACGTTGAGGGTTTGTGTATAGGAGGTACAACAGGATTACCTCCTGCTATACTGGATTGTCGTGGTGTTTGGGGTGGGTCAGCATTTTTGAAAACTTATTATAAAGATGTTGATGAAGATGATATAGCTACTCATGAAAGTGAACAACTTTGTGTTACCCTCGAAGAACTTGGTAATGTACCAGAAATATGGGTAGAAGATCGTCCAGATACTCCTGACAACTGTCCAGAGAAGTTCAATCCAGATCAGCTCGACACTGATAATGATGGAATTGGTGATGTCTGTGATAATGATAATGATAACGATGGATGGCCTGATTTAGGAGCTGATGGTTTTTCAAGTATCGATGATGATTCAGATCCTGAAAACCGATATGTTTGTGGTGATTCAGATGGTGATGGCTGTGATGATTGTTCATTAGGTAGATACAAACCTGAAGCTGATGGACCAGATTACGATGGAGATGGCGCATGTGATCGGGGTGATGATGATGATGATAATGATGGCTGTAAAGATTTTGAGGATAATTTTTTATCCTTAGATATCGTGGATACGGATGAGGATGGAATTTCAAATGATTGTGATCCGGATATTGATAATGACGGCGTTACTAATGATGATGAACTTAGATATGAAACGGATCCTTTAGACCCAAGTTTTTGTGGTGATTCAGATAATGATGGCTGTGATGATTGTTCACAAAGTGAAGTAGGCTTTACTGCAGGCAGTAACTTTGATACCAACAATGACGGAACAGATACCGATGGAGATGGCGCATGTAACGAGGGTGATGATGATGATGATAATGATGGAGTCGTTGATGATAATGATGGATTCTCCTTAAACCCTAGCAAATGTCGGGATTTAGATAATGATGGCTGTGATGATTGTTCACAAATAGACCAATATAACTTTACAGAGAACACAAAAGCTGACATAATGAATGATGGACCAGATTTCGATGGAGATGGCGCATGTGACCTGGGTGATGATGATGATGATAATGATGGATGGCCTGATATAGCAGGAGTTTTAAATGGTACTACATTTGATGAAGATGATTCAGAGCCTAAAAAGCAAGAAGAATGTGGTGATTCAGATGGTGATGGCTGTGATGATTGTTCATCAGGTAGATACAATCCTGAAGCTGATGGCGCTTCTGAAGATGATGATGATGATGAAGATAGCATTCCGGATGTAGATGATAAATGTGACCCGGAATCACAAGATCGACAACCTCCTTACGACAACGTAAGTTGGAATGGGGTAAATGGTTACGGTGGATGGATATCAACTACAGAAAATGATCGTGATAGAGATGGTTGTAAGGATGATGGAGATGATGAAGAAGATTTTGATGATGATGGTGATGGCATTGCAGATGCTGATGATCGATGTGACCCGGACTCAAATTATCCGAATAGTGCATTAAATTGGACATCACAACCTACTACTGATTATGATAGTGATGGTTGTAAGGACGATACAGAAGATTCCGATGATGATAATGATGGTGTTTTTGATGTAGATGATACCTGTCCTGATGGTGAATTAGGTTGGATATCAGATTCTGGTAATGACAATGACCAAGATGGTTGTAAGGATTATGGGACAACACCAGATGAGCAAGGAGAAGATTTAAATGATGATAATGATGGTTGTTATGATCAATATGATGCTTACCCATTGTCTGATGGTGGTGAATCAATGGATTTTTATTGGTTAGATACTGATGGTGATGGTTATGGTAATCCATCTGAAGATGGTGTTTACCTTTGTAGTAATAATGTACCACCAGGTCGAGTCACTAATTATCTCGATCAATGCCCTGATATATCATATGGGGTTAAAGATGACTGTGGGGTTTGTGGTGGTAATGGTAAACTTCATGTAGGTAGTGATATTATAACACATTGTGGGCCATATACATGGGGTTTTTCTGGTTATAATTATAATAACACCGGCGTATATTATGGCGAGGATCCTCAGAGTGACGGATGTATATGGACTAAAAATCTGATTTTCACAAATACTTATGTTGAAGGTTTTGATTGTGATGGAAATATCATCAAAGAGATAGGTGATGATTTTCAAGGAGGTATTTTATTTTACAAAAATGGTGGAACTGGCTTAGTTATTAGTAAGCAGAATGAAACTCCGCATAATTGGGTTGAAGCAAAAAACTCCGCAGCCTCATCTCAAGGTGGTGGATATAGTGATTGGTACTTACCCTCAAGTGATGAGTGGGAGCTCATGCTGACAAAGTTATATAACAAATTATCTTTTTTACATCAGCCTACAGGAAATCATATACACACCTGGTACTGGACCTCAACATCTATTGATAGTTACAATGCAAGGTATTATGTATATTATAATGGAGGCAACTTAACTCAATGGTTAACTCCTTATAATGGAAATAAGGATTATTCTTATAACTTCCGTGCAATTCGTGCAGTTACTTATGAGTAGCTGAAATGCGCTCTATGTTGGTGTAAATAAAGGTAATTAGGTTTTTTTCATTTTATCTTTTAATACTTTGTCAAGTATTTACAGGAAAGCTCGACAGTCACATACGGTGATTCGTTGAGCTCTTTTCCGTGAAAGCAAAGTGCCGGATCAAGATACTACAAAAAAAGGCTTCCAATTTGGAAGCCTTTTTTTTGTTATTGATCAGACACCATCTGATGCCCGTATCATTTTAAGTCTATGCTTAAGGTCTTAGATTGCGTCAATAATAGCGTTCAGGGTAGAACTCGGTCTCATAGCGTCTGCAGCTTTCGCAGGGTTTGGAGCGTAATAACCATCGATGTTCATAGCAGTACCTTGTGCGGCGTTTAACTCATCAACGATCTTTGCTTCATTGCTAAGTAAAGACGCTGCAATAGGAGCAAATTTAGCTTGTAAGTCAGCATCTGTTGTTTGCTTAGCTAACTCCTGCGCCCAGTAAAAGGCTATGTAGAAATGACTACCCCTGTTGTCCAGTTCTTTTACTTTTCTCGATGGTGACTTCCCATTCTCAAGTAAAGAAACCGTAGCATTGTCCAATGTCTCAGCTAATATTTTTGCTTTTGGATTGTTGTTCGACGCTGCTTCGTGCTCAAAAGAAACAGCTAATGCCAAGAATTCACCTAAAGAATCCCATCTCAAATGATTTTCTTTGTTGAACTGCTGTACATGCTTTGGAGCAGAACCACCTGCACCGGTTTCAAATAAACCACCACCATTCATCAATGGAACGATAGACAACATCTTTGCACTGGTACCTAACTCTAAGATAGGGAAGAGGTCTGTATTGTAGTCTCTCAATACATTACCCGTAACAGAGATCGTATCTTGACCCTCTTTCATCCTTTGGAGAGAAACTTTAGTAGCCGCTACAGGAGAAAGTATTCTAATATCTAAACCGGTAGTATCGTGATCTGGTAAGTAAGCTTTTACTTTTTGGATTAACTGAGCATCATGCGCTCTGTTTTCATCCAACCAGAAGATTGTAGGAACACCCGTTGCTTTTGCTCTGTTAACAGCCAATTTAACCCAGTCCTGAATAGGAAGGTCTTTTACTTGACACATTCTCCAGATATCACCTTCTTCAACGTCATGTTCAATGAGAACAGTACCTGAATCATCAATTACCTGTACTTTACCCGTTGAAGAAATTTCGAAGGTCTTATCATGCGAACCATATTCCTCAGCTTTTTGAGCCATTAAACCAACATTAGGCACCGTACCCATTGTTGTAGGGTCAAAAGCACCATTCTCTTTACAGAAGTCGATGGTTGCCTGGTAAATACCTGCATAAGAACTATCCGGAATAACTGCTTTTGTATCTTGAGACATCCCATCTTTATTCCACATTTGACCAGAGTTTCTGATCATTGCAGGCATAGAGGCATCAACAATAACATCACTTGGTACATGTAGGTTTGTGATTCCATTATCTGAATCTACCATTGCCAGGTCCGGACCTTCAGAGAAACATTTTTGTATTTCGGCTTCAACTTCTGTTTTTACAGCTGGAGCAAGCTCGTTTAAGTTACTCAATAGGTTGCCAAAACCATTGTTTACATTGATGCCGGCTTCGTCCAACTCTTTTCCAAATTTTTCGAAAACAGACTTGAAAAATACTTTTACACTATGGCCAAAAATAATCGGGTCAGAAACCTTCATCATCGTTGCTTTCATGTGTAGAGAGAACAATACTCCTTTAGCTTTAGCATCTGCAATTTGCGCTTCCAGGAAAGCAAGCAATGCTTTTTTGCTCATCACCGTACCGTCGATAATCTCGCCGTCAAGAACGGGTACAGACTCCTTTAAGATACTTGTGCCCTTAGCACCAACGAATTGTATTTTTACCTTACCTGCTTGAGCAATCGTTACTGATTTTTCGTTGGAGGCAAAATCTCCTGAGTCCATAGTAGACACATGAGAAGCCGAAGACGCAGACCATTCACCCATAGAATGTGGGTTTTGCTTTGCATATGCCTTTACCGGCTTAGGTGCTCTTCTGTCTGAGTTACCTTCTCTTAAGACTGGGTTTACAGCACTACCTTTTATTTTGTCGTAAGTTGCTTTTACGTTTTCTTCCTCTTCGTTGGCAGGCGTGTCAGGGTAGTTGGGTATCGCAAACCCATCGCCCTGCAACTCTTCAATAGTCGTTTTTAGTTGAGGAATAGAAGCCGAAATATTCGGCAATTTAATGATGTTTGCTTCTGGTTTCTTAACTAATTCGCCCAACTCAGCCAAAGCATCGGATACTTGTTGTTCTGGCTTCAAGTAAGACGGGAAGTTAGAAAGGATTCTCCCTGCAAGGGAAATGTTTTTTGTCTCCATTTCGATTCCACATTGTTTGGCAAATGCTTGAACAATAGGAAGAAGAGATTTTGTAGCTAAAGCTGGAGCTTCGTCTGTATGCGTGTAAATGATCTTAGACGACATATGTTAATTAATTTAAAAAACCGAAAAATCGGTTGTGGTGTAATGACTTGTTTAAGTCGGCAAATATAGGAAAACGACCCATCTAGACGAATTGTTTTAGCATTAATATTTTGTGACCAGTAACTAGGGATGAGGGATGAGTGATGAGTGGTGAGTTGTCAATACCTAGTGCCTAATGCCAACCCTTCGACAGGCTCAGGGTGACACCTACTAACTTTTCGCATAGAACGATTCGGTGTAGTTTTTCGGATTAAATTCTATCGGGTATTTACCATCGGGGTAATGGCTTTTTAAATTGTTTAAGATCTCTTCTTTCACACTTTCTCTCAGTGCGTCAACATCATCTAATGTTAAAGCGGTAGTTTCAAAAGGCGCCGACATGTAGTTGATACACCTCCCCGGTCTAATGCGTATTTTATGTGGGGGGAAGAGCTCTCCGGCGTTGATCATACTTATTGCTACGATGGGCATTTTACTTTCGATGGCAATTCTAAAAGCTCCATTGCGCATTTCGTTAAGCAGCTTATCATTCATGTACATAGCACCTTCAGGGCAGAGGAATAGAGATGTTTTGCTTTTGGCAACATTCAATATATTTTGAAAGCTTTCCTTTCGTGCTTCAGCCGATTCTCT
>Ga0207964_1000306_pt1 | contig 14608 bp, 12 predicted proteins | sample Knorr_S23_td_250_FD_185608 | JGI IMG/M metagenome (GOLD analysis project Ga0207964, IMG submission 185608) | Marine microbial communities from Southern Atlantic Ocean transect - Knorr_S23_td_250_ad_251m_LV_A (SPAdes) (version 2) | ecosystem: Environmental > Aquatic > Marine > Oceanic | place...
CTACAAAATCACATATTAGTTTTGAATTTTTCGCGGCAAAAACTGCACAGGGTCGCGAAAAGTTGCAGGCCACATGCCAAAAACTGGATAAGTACCATCCTGAGTTTTTTTCAGTAACCTATGGTGCTGGTGGATCAACTAGAGATACCACCCAGCAGTTGGTGCTGGATCTTCAGCAACAGGGTTATCAGGCGGCACCCCACCTTTCATTTGGTGGCGATAGCCAAGATTCTGTATTGGCTCTGGTGGATAACTACAAAAATGCCGGAATCTCAAATCTGGTAGCCCTGCGTGGCGATCTGCCCTCTGGTATTGGTGGCACCACTCAGTTAGTACATGCCAACGAACTGGTGGCACTGATTCGCGAGCACAGCGGTGAGCATTTCGATATCAATGTCGCCGCCTATCCGGAAATTCACCCAGAAGCAGAGAGCTACAGCAAGGATATCTATTGGTTGGGAGAGAAATTTAAGGCGGGTGCCAACCGCGCCATAACCCAGTATTTCTATAATCCTGACGCCTACTTTCAATTTGTAGATAACTGTCAAAAAGCCGGTGTCGACAAGCCGATAGTGCCGGGTATTATGCCATTGACCAACTACCATAATTTACTGCGATTCTCTGAGAACTGCGGGGCTGAAATCCCGCGCTGGTTACAGTGGCAACTTAAACAGCGCAGTGAAAATCAGGAAGATTTAATCAACTATGGCATAGAGGTGGTCACCCTGCTGTGTGAAACCCTGCTTGCAGGTGGCGCCCCCGGACTACATTTTTACACCATGAACCAGTGGCAGATTTCCGATAGCCTGTGTCAAAATTTAGGCTTGGGTAACAACGCCTAAACCATGCGTATTCCCAGAATCTACTCGCCGCAAACCCTAGCTATTGGCGACTGCATTGAGCTTGAAGCTGGTGCCGCCCGCCATTTGACCTCAGTGCTACGAATGACTTGTGGGCAACCCGTATGCCTGTTTAATGGCAGGGGTGGCGAGTACAGTGGCGAACTAGTGGAAGCCAAAAAGGGCAAGGCTAGGGTTGCTATTAAGCACTTTGATAAAGTAGATCGCGAATCGTCCCTAGCCATTCACTTAGCCATTGGTATATCGCGCGGTGAACGCATGGATTGGATTATGCAAAAAGCCACTGAGCTTGGGGTGAGTGAAATAACACCCTTATTTACCGAGCGCTGTGAAGTAAAACTAAGCGGTGATCGGCTGACAAAAAAAGTCAATCATTGGCAGCAAGTTGCAATTAGTGCCTGTGAGCAAAGCCAGCGCAACAGAGTTCCGCAGATAAATAAACCCATCTTGCTAGAGCAATGGCAACAGGACTCTGAGGCGTCGCTCAAACTAGTACTGCATCACAGAAGTGCAAAAAGTCTTGGCGAAATGTCACCACCAAGTGGCGAGATTGCATTACTTATAGGTCCAGAGGGCGGCCTCAGCGAGCGGGAAATCGAACAGGCAACATCCTTTGATTTTCTGCCTTTAGCCATAGGGCCCAGAGTACTGCGTACAGAAACCGCCCCCCTAGCTGCAATATCTATCCTGCAATCCCTTTGGGGAGATATGAGTTAGTGAGAAACAGGTCTAGCCTCAATAAGCAAAGCTTTTTAAAGCTGTTGTCTAACCTGTTAATTTTTAACCCCATGCCCTTAATTGCCGAAGATTATACCCAAGCCGTGGGTACAATTTACTGCGATGGCGGTATCCGTGGAATTGCCACTCATATTGAAGTACCCAAAGATTTTGCCGCCAATCACTCCGTTATTGTGACCGCCGCGCATGTTATTTATAACCCACAAACCGACCAACTGTTTAGCCAATGCGATTACCGACCGCAAAATAAACGACTTGGTGGTATTGAATTTAAGACAATATCTGCCCACAACTACTCAACCAAAAATAGCGATAAAGTTGACCAAGCTGAGTCTGATCTTATTTTTATCAAGCTAAAACATCGCGCCTATCAGCCAACTTTAAAGCTCTCTAAGAATTTTTCTAGCGAAGCATCAAAGCTTAGTTTTATTAGCTCTGATTTAGATAATTTTAAACAGACGGAATGCCAAAAAATTAATAACACTCATGTTATAAGCGACAAACTATTGCTACATAACTGCCCCGCCGATGTGGGTAGCTCAGGAAGCCCTATTATTGATGGGCAAAGTAGTGAACTAGTGGCAGTACACGGCGGAAGATTTAATTTTCAGACAACAAAAAATAGCCATAAAGATCCACAATGGATCGGTCAGGCTAGACGCATTGATTCAATGATCGACCTTAGTCTGAGGTCGCTAGGTTTAGAGCTCACTTATTCGTTCTAATCACAGCGGTTGATGCCAACTTATCATGCCAGCCCTGCTTATGTTTATCGAATGCAACCCATATGATCCCTATGAGCAAACACAGTATAGAGGGTACATAGCCAAAGTACCTTATAATTGCCTGACGAAAACTAAGGCCCTTAGAGGTTTTGAAATCGACAACTTGTAACCGCAACAACATCTTGCCTGGTGTTGCAGAGAAACGCAGCCATAACCAAATCACAAGTATCAATGGGATTATCACTTCCATAATAAAATGCCATACACCCAAAAATGAGCTTTGGCTGTTGAGGTATTTTAAGTAATTATCCGCACCATAAATCATAGATATTGGGATAGACATCAAAAAAAGTATCAAGACGGTATCAATTGCTGTCGCGCAAACTCTTAACCAAAAACCTGCATACACAACTTTATTCTCTGTATGTTCCATGATACTTGTCTCCAACTCATGTATTAACTGTCAATAAAGTAAATATAGACTAATGAATCACCATTAACCAAAGCAGTGTGCGAAACGACCCCAGCCAAGACCACCCGAGTTTCGAGTAAAAGACTTTTATGCATGCTCCAAGTCTTAGGACCCCCAAGAGTGGTGTTAGTCGCTTGCGAGGACGCTAAAACACCTTCCCCCACGCCAAATACCCGAGGTAGGCCACTAAAAAAACACGAATCACGATGCTGTATGTGGAATAGACTAGTTTAATTTCACTTTTCTCATACTCAATACTTAGGTACTTAAATGGATTAGCCCAAGGATTAAATCCAAACTGGTAGCTGCCTTTCTCGGTTACGAGCTGGAGGACATTAACTGGGATGAAAATCTGTTTTGCTTTATATAAGTGGGCAGACTCTACTTCTGAGAAAGGAATATTCCAGCTTCCACACTCAATGTGGTCATCAAAGACTTTAAAAAAATCCCGTTTGGCAGCAACCCAATTGTGAGAGTATCTAAGCTCTTTATCCTCTCGGTTCGTTGCCTTACAAAAACACTTGTATTTCACTCGAGCCCTCGTAAAACATAACGTCGCAATAATCGGTGCGAGGTACGAGCTTCCGGCGCCGCAGGCGCGTAGTTAATTGCATTCGCTAAATCTTACCCAAAAGCCCGCATAAACAACTTTATTTTTAGCCTCTTCCATGACACTTATCTCCAACTCATGTATTAACCGTGAATAAAGTAAATATAGACCAGCTAAAAGTGCCTGTCGGTTTAACCCTGCTCATTACATATCTGAAAAAGGGTTTTCCATATCAAAAGCAACCTCTTGAGCATAACCGGGAATACTAATACCCTCTTTGGTGATAACGACCTTATCTTCGTCGATCAAAGACTCGCCAAAGCGATAAACCACATCAAGTTGTGCCGCATCGGCACGATCGGCATAGGCCTGAGCATTAGTTCTGGCTGACTCGCGCTTGGCAAAGTAGGCCTCTAACTGCTCGCCATAACGTGCGGCCATCATTTTTTCCGCCTGCTGGGGTGATAGCACCACTGCGGTTGCATTATTGCCGCCAAAGCCTTTTGAATTGATAAAGGCGACATGCATATTTTTATCGCTCATATCCATATCTTGCAGCGGAAACACCGTGTGTTGCTGATTAACATCCTCAGCCACTGCAGTAATGGTCTTAATACCCGGAATAACCTGATACTTAAAGGTGCCCATCGCTGACATCAACTGATCACCACTGGCGGTTGCAATGGTATGTCCCACATAGGACTTAACCGCAGTCACTGGCCAGTCATTAATATCAAAGGCTTCGGCTACCCGATTAATTAAATCAGATTCGGTGGTGCGGTTAGCCGGCGTACTGGAGCCATGGGCATGAACAAAACTATGCTGTTGAACTGTTTCCTTGCCAACAATATTAATCGCAGCAGCCACTGCTTTAGCAAAAGAAATTGTATTGCCCACGCCGGGGGCAGAAATGGATTTCTTCACACCATCGGCATTAATAAATATCTCTGGTATTGCACCGTGAATATCCGCGCCTAGCTCAACGGTAAGGGCATCGTCCATCAACACCACATACTGGGTGCCCTCTGCTAGCGTAAAGCCACAATTTTCGCCAAAGGGACGGCTGGCACGACGCCAATCGGGGGTATCTGTGCCGTCTAATTTGGCTAAATTCTCATCACTGCCTAGGGCGCTCATATTGGAGAAGCCTTCAGAAACCTCGGGCATTACCACAGCTTCTGCATTACCAACAACGGCTACCCGGCGCACACCACTGCGAATATCCCTGACTGCGGCTTGCAAGCAATAAAGGAATGTGGCGCAGGCTCCAGTAATGGCTTCTGTATGGCCAACACTCCCAAGAACATAGGCATTAATAAAATCTGCCGGCATAGAATTAAGACCCATAGGCACTTGCTTAGCCGTGGTTCGCCCGCCTTTTAAGCGCGCTTGAAATAGGCCGCCAAAACCCTCTTCACTCATTTGGCTAAAGCCACTGGATGAGTAAACGCCTATCTCGTCAGGCTTAACTGCATCGGCAATAGTTTGCCATTCAATACCCACCGAATGCAGCGCATCACTGGCGCCGATCAATGCCATCTGCAAGGTGCGCGGATGAAATCTAGCATTGTAATGATCTGCAGGATTAAAGCCCTCGGGTAGCTCTCCCGCCGCTTTGGCCGTCAATTCATAGTCAGAACTAACCAAGAAATCACCGTCAGCGGTTAATGCAACCTCAACCATTCCATCACCCAAATCCTTTATCTGCCAATGGGCTGGCACATCGCTTGGCAAATCGCGTTTTGCCATAGTAAAGAGCCGCTGGGAGCCGTTTTCTGTATTTAGATTAATTTTCTTATTGCCAGAGACCGCACTGGGATCAAAAGAAGTAATTTTTCTAACTAGGGTGCCGCCAAGTACTGTGCCACGAAATTGCTTATCAACTTCAGTCGCATCAAAAACCTGTGCATCTGCCGTCTCAAAACCCTGATCTGTCTTTTTCACCAAGCCCATAAGACAGGCAAGGCCGACCACCGTCTGCTGCTGCTGGTTTTGCGGCAGCGATTCAAAAATCATACGCCGAAATGCCTGATGTGCCGAACTGCGTCCGGCGGCGTTATATCCACCGTAACCAACGATAAGTGGCAGTGAAACTGACATCCTCTTCCCCTAATAAATTTGATGCGCTTTGTAACAGTCTAATAGCATTTACGGGATATTTATTTAATTTTTCAGCCATATTGATTAATTATTAAGACTTTTATACTATATTTTACCTATGATTTTTAATTTAACCCTATTACTTTGTGACAATATGCTGGTTTCCAGCACCACCTTGGCCGCAGAAATTTTCAATTTCGCTCAAACCGCCGCGCGCGCCAATCGCAAAAATACAAAGGAAATTAAAGTTCGCTGGCTAAGCCCTGATGGCAAGGCGGTAAATACTTCTGCTGGGTTTAAGCTTCACCCCACCCATTCCCTTGGCGATCTCTTTGACAGCGATTTGGTTCATATACCTGCCATGTGGCGAAACCCACGACCTGTAGTAGATAAGTACCATGCCTATATCCCTTGGCTTCAACAGCAACATAGAAAAAATACAAATTTTACCGCGGTGGGCACTGGGGTCTGTTTTCTTGCTGAGGCGGGATTGCTAGATGACAAACCTGCCACAACCCACTGGCACTATTTTGATCAGTTGCAGCGCCGCTATCCAAGAATTCAGCTAGAGCGGCAACAGTTTACTACCAAAGCGGGCAACATCTACTGTGCGGCCAGTGTCAACGCAATGGCAGAGCTTATTATGCATCAGGTGGAGCGAATTTTTGGACGGGTTATTGCGCGGCAGGCACAGCGCAATTTCTTTCACGAAATTCGAAATTTATCTGAATCGGCTAGCCTTGAAAATGACCGGCAGAGAAAACACGGCGACGAGTCCATTGCTCAGGCGCAAATATGGATTCAAGACAATCTTGCAAAACCGCTCAATGTGCCTGATTTGGCCTCTCAATTTGGCATGGCCACTAGAACCTTTAATCGTCGCTTTAAATCCGCTTCAGGCCAAACACCTGTTGATTACCTGACCCATGTACGGATGACTTTCGCCTGCGACCTGCTGAAAAATACAGATTTATCTATTCTGGAAATTGCTGGATTCAGCGGATTTAAAGATGCAACATGGTTTTCATCAAGATTTAAGCACTGGTCTGGCAATACACCCAAGGCATATCGCCACACCGTTAGAGCAAAACTTTTTGATTAGAGGCAGGGGTTAAACCACCCTAACGCGTATCACACCTTCTACTTGCTGTATTTGTTGTGCCATTTTCTCTGATATATCCCCCTCAACATCAATAATGTTGTAGGCAACTTCATTGCGGCTCTTATTCACCATATCCACAACATTTAAATCAAAGTCAGCCAGAATAGACAGGACATTTCCCAACACCTTGGGAACATTCTTATTAGCAAAAGTCAGTCGGCTACCACCATTGCGCGACAACTTAGTCGGCGGAAAGTTAACTGAGTTATGAATATTGCCATTCTCAATAAAATCCATCAGCTGGTTAGCGGCCATAACAGCACAGTTTTCTTCGGCTTCCGCCGTGCTAGCGCCAATATGCGGCATAGCTATAACATTTGCCTTACCCAAGAGTTCAGGGGTAGGAAAATCACAGATATAGCCAGCGATAACCCCATTATCCAATGCTTTCACCATATCCTCGGTGCTGACAATTTCTTCACGCGCAAAATTAAGAATTTTCGCGGTAGGCTTCATCACACTCAGGGTTTCGCTGTTGATTAGATGCTTGGTTGCCGGTATTGCGGGAACATGCAGAGTCACAAAATCGGACTTGGCAAGCAGAGCTTCGAGGCTTTCCATACGCTCAACACGACTGGAGAGTTGCCATGCGGCCTCTACAGAAATAGCGGGGTCATAACCCACAACGTCCATGCCCAAATCAAGCGCAAGGTTAGCAATAATTGAGCCGATAGCACCCAGGCCAACCACGCCCAATGTCTTGCCCATAATTTCCGAACCGGCAAAGCGCTTCTTCTCTTTCTCTAACAGCTTGCCCATATCGCCCGCATCATCCATATGATCCAGCTCTTGGACATAGTTCATGCCGCCGTAGATATCGCGCGATCCCAATAGCAGACCGGCAACAATAAGTTCTTTTACCGCATTGGCATTAGCGCCGGGCGTATTGAATACCACGATACCCTGATCGGTGTAATCGGCCACAGGAACATTATTCACCCCCGCTCCCGCTCTTGCCACCGCTAACAGGCTCTCTGGAACCTGCTCCTCATGCAATTTTTGGCTTCGCAAAATAAATCCATGGGGATCAGTGACATCACTGCCAACCTCATATTTTTCAGCAGAAAAACGGTCGAGACCTTTGGAGGATATAGCATTGTAAGTACGAATTTTTTGCATATTTATTTCTCTGTTAGTTCTTTTCAATTATTGGGCAACTTGCGTATAGGCCCATTCTAGCCATGGTAGCAAAGCCTCTAGGTCTGACTGCTCCACTGTCGCGCCACACCAAATTCGCAACCCAGCGGGCGCATCGCGGTAGGCACCAATATCAAAGGCAACCGCTTCAGCTGCAAGCAGTGAAATCATTTGCTTCACCTGTTCAGCCTCCAAGTCCAAACTTAGGCAGACACTAGTATTGGAGACTTGCTCTGACTGCTGAGCAAGAAAATCAATCCAAGGGTGTGAATCTACAAACCCTTTTATTGTGGCTAAATTAGCTTCTGACTTGGCAACTGCAGCTGACAGACCGCCGATGGAATTAACCCAATTCAATGCATCCAAGTAGTCAGCAACACAGAGCATAGATGGCGTATTAATGGTAGCGCCACGGAATATACCTTCAATTAACTTGCCACCTTTGGTCAAGCGAAAAATCTTTGGTAGCGGCCAAGAAGGAGTGTAACTCTCTAGCCTTTCAACTGCGCGTGGACTAAGGATAAGCATGCCGTGGGCACCCTCACCACCCAGTACCTTTTGCCAACTATAGGTGACAACATCTAGTTTTTCCCAAGGCATATCCATAGCAAATACAGCGGAAGTTGCATCACAGATAGTTAATCCACTTCTGTTATCACTAATCCAATCCCCATTGGGCACTTTGACCCCAGATGTGGTGCCATTCCAAGTAAATACGCAGTCATGTTCCGGATTGGCCTGACTCAAATCTGGCAACAGGCCATAATCCGCCGTATAGCTGTGCAAATCCTCTAACTTTAACTGTTTGACCGCATCGGTCAGCCAGCCTCGCCCAAAAGATTCCCAGGCAAAAATATCCACCGGCCGCGCACCCAGCACAGACCACATAATCATTTCCACAGCACCGGTATCAGATGCTGGAACCACGCCGACGCGATAGCCCTCCGGCAATCCTAAGATTTCAGCGGTCTGCTCACAGGCTTTACCCAGCGCTAGCTTTCCTATAGATGAACGATGGGAACGTCCCAGCGTATCCAATTGCAACTGATCAACACTATAGCCCGGTCTTTTGGAGCATGGGCCTGAAGAGAAGTTCGGATTGTTCGGTTTAGTCGTTGGTTTCATAATTTTTAACTTTGATAATACCCTTGGGGCGCCCATTTAAAAAAGGGGCGACATATTAACTTTTGACAGCCTAGTGATAAAGAAATTTTCCCTCTGGGAATATTAATTATTTAGTTGCCGATTCACGTTCTTTTTGAATAAGAAAGTCCGTCACTTTCAGCATCCCAGAAAAGCCACCCGCCTTGGTTGTGCTTACGCGGTATTTGCCATTGACGATGATTTCTGGCGTACCACGCACTAAGTATGCGCGCACTCTCGATTTGGCTTGAGCGATCATACTGGTTGTACCAAATGAGTTGAAAGCGCTTGAGAATTTTTTCTTATCGACACCTTTAGCTGCAAATATAGGCGCAAAGTCAGCTTCTTTCTTAATTGGCTTTTTCTGCAAATGAATCGCCTCAAAAATTGGCGTATGCACCTGATCCAAAAGACCTAAAACCTTCGCGGCATAGTAAGCGCGCGCATAGGGCTCCAATTTAGGCTGCCAGATTGCCGGCGTGCTCTGAAAGTCAACATCCTCAGGCAGCTGCTTTACCCAGAGATGAAGCTCAGATTGAAAATTGAAACAGTGGCCGCAGGTGTAAGAAAATACCTCATTAACCTCAATTTTTTCTGGGTTAGCGGTTCTTACCTGCTGCGGAAGAATATCGTAATGCTCGCCCGCCTTATATTTTTCATCTGCAGCCTGACACATTGCCAGCGGCAATAAAGCCGCTAGAAAAATTATACGCTTAATCCACAACATCATTAGTCTCCTTACAAAAAATTCAGCTCTATAACAGATTAGTTCAATCCAGAAATATAGTTGGCTAGCGCTTTAATTTCTTTATCGCTCAATGCCGCCGCAACGCCCTGCATTATTTTTGCATTGGCGCCTGAGTTGCGCTGGCCATTACGGTAGGCTAGCAATTGCTTCTCCGTATATTCCGCATACTGTCCTCCCAGCGCAGGGTATCCTGCAGGGCCATTACCCTTGCCCACTGGCGAGTGGCAAGCAATGCAGGCGGCAACGCCGGTTTTGAGGTTGCCCGCACGATAAATATTTTCACCTAACTCAAGAGCTTTCTGCGGATCATTTATGCCCACCAGCGTTATTTCTTTCGCGCCGGAAACTTGAATTTTTTTACTGTTGTAATAAGCGGCCACATCTTGCAAATCTTGATCAGACATGTAATCGAGCAGCCCTGTCATTTCGACCACAACACGCTCGCCGGCTTTAATATGACGCAATTGAGCGGTTAAATATTTTTCACCGAGACCTGCTAATTTAGGAAATGATGCAATCGCGCTATTTCCATCTTGTCCGTGACAACCGGCACAGCTAGCTGTTTTCAGCTTGCCCGCTGCCGCATCTCCGCCAGCCCAAACAGGGGCGGTAACACATAAAGCTATCAGGCCGTAAACAAAAAAGATTCTCTTCATGGTTATTCCAAATCTCACAATCCGTTAGAATGGTCGCGCACAAGTTAGTTGGTATACACGCGAAACTTTAAAAGGTAGTCAGCTCATTGAACTATAGCGCGCGCATTATATACCAATAAACTATTTTTCTTAAGCCAAATTATAATGTCTTTTTATGGACTCAAAAAAAGTGAATTTTAATACAGTTAAGTTTTTAATCAGCGCCCAGACACTCCAGCAATGCCCAGAGGATATCGGCTGTGAAGTTGCCTTTGCTGGGCGCTCCAATGCTGGAAAATCTAGCGCAATCAACACCCTGACGCGCAACAAAGGTCTTGCTCGCACCAGTAAAACGCCGGGTCGAACTCAGCTGATTAACCATTTTGAAATTGAAGCGGAAAAACGACTGGTTGATCTGCCTGGCTATGGCTATGCCAAAGTACCAAAAGCCATCAAAGCTAAATGGGATCGCAATTTAGCCGAGTATCTGCAAAATCGTAACAGCCTATCCGGATTGATTCTTCTAATGGATATTCGACATCCCCTTCAGGACTACGACCAGCAGATGTTAAATTGGGCGGCTCAAGCAGGACTTGCCGTGCATATTTTGCTTACTAAGGCAGATAAATTAAAGCGCGGGCCGGCTATCAGCTCGTTGCTAGGCGTGGAAAAATTACTTCGCGATATGGATCCTGGTTACACATTGTTAAGTGCACAAATTTTCTCATCATTGAAAAAAACCGGCCTTCCCGAGCTGGAGCAAAAACTGATTAGCTGGCTTAGCGACTAATATTTTACTTAAGGCTTAAATAAATAAGTTAAAAAGAGACCCTGACCAAAAATGGTTCAGGGTCCTTTGCTACTTGGAGAGTTTACACTTCATTCTCACTAGGGGGGGAGAATTCTAATTGCTACTTGTATAGATTTAGACAGCGTTTATAAATAAAGTTCCCAAATTTTAAAAAAAAATTATTTTTATTCCATGGTTACACACTCACCTATTATTTAGTGCGCCTGATCCCAGTTATCGCCAACCCCTACATCAACCACTAACCGGACCTGTAAACTAGCCGCATTTTCCATGCATTCAGTCACACCGGTTATAACTTGCTGTAATTCTTGCTCTGGCACCTCAAGCACCAGTTCATCGTGAACCTGCATAATCATTCGACTGTTTAACTGATTAGACGCCAACCACTTATCGACACTAATCATCGCCAGCTTAATAATATCGGCCGCCGTTCCCTGCATGGGCGCATTGATCGCCGTGCGCTCCGCCGCCTGACGGCGCATACCATTCCTGCTATTAATTTCCGGCAGGTACAATCGACGACCAAAGTGTGTCTCCACATAGCCTTTTTCTGCCGCGCTGTGGCGCACTTGGTTCATATACCGCTGAACACCCGGATAACGCTCGAAATATAGATCTATATATTCAGCCGCCTGTTTGCGACCAATATTTAATTGGCGCGATAATCCAAATGCCGACATCCCATAAATAAGCCCGAAGTTGATTGCCTTAGCACTGCGTCGCTGATCTGCAGTCACCTGATCTAAACCCACCGCAAACACTTCCGCGGCAGTGGCGCTGTGAATATCACGACCCAACTCAAAAGCCTTTAATAGATTTTGATCCGCGGATAGATGCGCCATAATGCGCAGCTCGATTTGCGAGTAATCCGCGGCGATCAATTTGCTGCCTGGCGAGGCAATAAATGCCTGACGAACCCGCCGTCCCTCGGCTGTGCGCACTGGAATATTTTGCAAATTGGGGTCGGAGGAAGACAGTCTGCCGGTCGCCGTTCCCGCTTGATGATACGAGGTATGAATCCTCTTGGTGGTAGGATTAATCATAATCGGCAGCTTATCTGTGTAAGTGGACTTTAGCTTGGCCAAACCACGGTGCTCTAAAAGCACCTTGGGCAACGGATAATCCAGCGCCAACTCTTGCAAAACTTCCTCTTTGGTTGAGGGTGCACCCTTGGCAGTTTTCTTTACAATCGGCATTTCCAGCTTTTCAAATAAGATTTCAGCAAGCTGTTTAGGTGACGCCAGATTAAACTGCTGGCCTGCCAAATCCCAGGCCTGAGTTTCCAGTTCGGCCAGACGTTCGGCCAGCTCCTGACTCTGCTGAAACAACAGTGTATCGTCAACCAGAGCGCCGGTGCGCTCAATTCGCGACAGCAGGCTAACCAACGGTAATTCGATTTCTTCAAAAAGTGTTTTTAGAGGCAATTCGGCCTGCACCTGAGGCCATAAAGCCTGATGAAGACCAAGGGTAATATCTGCATCTTCAGCCGCATAAGGTCCCGCCTGCTCTAAGGCTATTTGATTAAAAGTAAGCTGGGAAGCGCCTTTACCAGCAATTTCTGTAAAGCTGATGGTTTGTTTACCCAGATAATGCTGGGCTAAACTAGCCATATCATGTCGCGTGGCTACGCTATCTAGCACATAGGATTCCAGCATGGTATCAAAGGCAATACCTTGAAGGTCAATGCCCTGTTGCGCCAATACACTGATATCATATTTTAAATTTTGCCCCACCTTTTTAATCTCAGGGTTTTGCAAAATTGGCTTGATGGCATTGAGTACAGTCTCTCTCGACAACTGTTGAGGAGCGCCCAAATAATCGTGACCAAAGGGAATATAGGCCGCACTGCCCGCCTCAACGGCAACACTAATTCCCACCAAATCGGCAACCATATAATCGAGACTGGTAGTCTCTGTATCCACCGCTATTAGGCTACTGTTTTGTAATTTCTGCAACCAAGCTGAAAATTGCTGTGAATCCAATACCGTTTCATAGTGGGCAATGCCCAGCGGGCTCACTTCCACTTTGCTTTCAGTGGCTACTGTCTCAGTGCCGCTCTCAATTTTATCTGCACCAACGGAGCCCCCAAGCTCATTAACCCAGGTTTTAAATTCTAAATCTTCAAACTGACTCAGCAAACTGGCCGAATCTGGCGCCTGATTAACCAATTCATTGACCGCTAAATCCACAGATACATCAGTTTTAATGGTCGCCAGTGTATAGGAGAGATCGGCTAATTCTCGATGCTCCTCAAGCTTTGCCGCCATGGTTTTGGCGCCGCGAAACGCCAACCCCGCCACCTCATTGAGGCGCTGGTAGATTGATTCCAAGCCACCTAAACCCTGCAATAAAGCGAGGGCGGTCTTCTCGCCAACGCCCGGCACGCCCGGAATATTGTCCGACTTGTCACCCAACAGCGCCAAATAATCAATAATCAGTTCTGGCGGTATACCAAATTTAGCGATCACTCCTTCCCTATCTAAATAGGTATTAGTCATGGTGTTGACCAAGTTGATATGCTCATTGACCAGTTGGGCTATATCCTTATCCCCAGTAGAAATAACCACTGGCTGCTTCTGCTCAGCGGCCTGCACAGCATAGGTGCCAATCACATCATCGGCTTCCACGCCCTCAATACTAATAAGCGGCAGACCCATTGCCTTGATAATATTATGAATGGGCTCTATCTGAGATCGCAGTTCATCGGGCATCGGCGGCCGATTGGCCTTGTACTCACTGTAGATAGCATCGCGAAAGGTTTTGCCTTTGGCATCAAAGATCACCGCAATCTCACTGTCGGGATAATCTTTTTGCAACCGTCGCATCATATTGATAACCCCTTTTACCGCGCCGGTTGGCATACCTTTACTATTGGTTAAAGGTGGCAGCGCATGGAACGCCCTGTAAAGGTATGAGGATCCATCAACAAGTATTAGTGGGGTTTTATCAGTCATAGTTATCAGGCTTTTAAATATTATTTACCAATTACAGAGGATACCTTAATTTTATTCAAAACAGGCCGAAAATTGTCGCGCGAGATTCTGCATATATAAACCATAGTCCATCAACTCACCCTCTTGCTTAGACGCCAATAAATCTATTGGCATTAATGGCACTTGCAATGCTTGGGCAACAACCATTGCATCCCTGTGTCCATGCTGAGGCTCGACAAATACACAGTTAATATCTTGTTTTTGTGCGTTAATACGCAATTCATACTGGGTTTTTGCGCCGTGCTGCTGGCCGAGCTTGTCACGAATAGACAGCGAAGGTTGCAAATCAAACGCTTCAATAAAATAGCCCATACCATCATGGTGAGACAGATAATTTAATTCCCTCAGTGGCGCCAATAAACGCTCAATAGCTTTTCTCTGTGAGTGGTTAAATATTTTTTTGACGGGGATATCCAACTTGCGTTGCAAATGTTGAGCAACCATTTCAGCCATCTTCGGCGACAGCCAAATATGCGGATCCTCGTCAAAATGGTTGTGATGATCCCTGCCTTGTAAATCACCATGATCTATGCC
>Ga0207964_1000307_pt1 | contig 14452 bp, 11 predicted proteins | sample Knorr_S23_td_250_FD_185608 | JGI IMG/M metagenome (GOLD analysis project Ga0207964, IMG submission 185608) | Marine microbial communities from Southern Atlantic Ocean transect - Knorr_S23_td_250_ad_251m_LV_A (SPAdes) (version 2) | ecosystem: Environmental > Aquatic > Marine > Oceanic | place...
CCTGTGTCTTTTTCGCTTTTTCCGTGAGTTTTGAAAAACTCTTGTTTCTTTTCAGATGTAAGGTACATGCCTAAATTGATTTAATGTTAGTTATGTATGTAAAAAAATGAGCTGCAAAGATAATCTTTTATTCGGATTTTATTCAGCTACAGCGTAATAAGTCATTTTTAAGAATTGCCCTACTTTTTGTTTTAGATTTTTGCGTTCTACGATAAAATCTAAGAAGCCATGTTCTTTAACAAATTCGGAGGTTTGGAAGCCTTCAGGTAAATCTTTACCTATGGTTTCTTTTACTACACGAGGTCCTGCAAATCCAATTAGTGCTCCAGGCTCAGCAATGTTAATATCACCAAGCATAGCAAAAGAGGCTGTAATCCCACCTGTAGTTGGGTCTGTAAGCATCGACACGTAGGGGATTCCTTTTTCTGCCAATTGAGAAAGCCTTGCTGATGTTTTAGCCATTTGCATTAAAGAAAATGCTGCTTCCATCATTCGTGCACCTCCCGATTTAGAAATCATCATAAATGGAATTTCATTGTCGATAGAGTGCTTAATAGCGCGAGCAATTTTTTCACCAACTACAGAACCCATAGAACCTCCAATAAAGTTGAAGTTCATGCAGGCGATTGTGATATCCATATCGTTTAGCTTCCCGTAACCGGTAGTAACAGCATCATTGATGCCTGTTTTCTTTTTCGTTGCTTCTAAACGATCTGTATATTTTTTGGTGTCTTCAAATTCTAATGGGTCGCCGGATGTCATATTTGCATCGAGCTCTGTGAATTTGTTATCGTCAAATAGAATACTGAAATACTCATTTGAGTTAACGCGTTCGTGGTGGTTGCAATTGTGGCATACCCATAAATTTTCCTGATGCTCGTCTGTAGAGACGACCACCTTACACTTAGGACATTTGTACCAAAGACCTTCAGGGATTTCCTTTTTGTCTTTGGTTTCTGTAATTACTTTTTTGTTTTTTCTTTTAAACCAAACCATATACCTGATTTAATGTGTTTACATTATTCAAGTCCTCAAAAGAGCGTTTTAAACGCGACTTGAATGTAAGTTCTCCCGCACGCAAATATTTACGTGGGTCATAATATTTTTTGTTAGGCTTATCCTTTCCTTCGGGGTTACCAATTTGACACATGATATAGTCTTTTTGCTCAAGGATGTAATCCCTAACGCCTTCAGTAAAAGCGTACTGCAAGTCTGTATCGATGTTCATTTTCACTACCCCATAAGAAACAGCCTCTCTAATTTCTTCTAATGTAGAACCAGAACCTCCATGAAACACGAAATCTACTGGTTTTTCTCCAGAAATATTGAATTTTTTTCGAATAAATTCCTGAGAGTTTTTTAAGATGATCGGAGTAAGTTGTACGTTACCCGGTTTGTAAACGCCATGTACATTTCCGAAAGAAGCGGCAATTGTAAATCTGTTTGATATTTTTTTTAACTCTGCATAAGCAAAAGCAACTTCTTCAGGTTGTGTGTAAAGATCTGCATTGTCAACATCGCTATTGTCAATACCATCTTCTTCACCACCTGTAACACCTAATTCAATTTCAAGTGTCATTCCTATTTTACTCATTCTCTTAAGGTAGTCTTTACAGATATCAATATTTTCATTGATAGGTTCTGCCGAAAGGTCAATCATATGAGATGAGAAAAGAGGCTTACCATGTAGCTTAAAGTATTTTTCACCGGCATCAATTAAACCATCAATCCATGTTAGCCACGATTTTTGGCAGTGATCTGTATGAAGAATTACAGTTGCACCATAAAGTTCAGCCATTTGGTGTACGTGCATTGCACCGGAAATACATCCGTTTATTGCAGATTGTTCATTCTTATTACTCAGGGATTTACCCGAAAAGAATTGTCCACCACCACGTGAAAATTGAATAATGGCCGGAGAGTTTAGCTCCGCAGCAGTTTCGATAACTGCATTTATTGTAGAATTTGAAGAAACATTAACTGCCGGGAGGGCAAAATTATTTTTTTTAGCATATTGAAAAATTTCTTGAACCTGGTTGCCATAAGCAACACCTGCACTGAATTTTTTGCTCATTTGTGATTTAATTTATAAGATTTATAGGTGCAAATTTAATCAATTATTTATGAGGGTGGGAGAATTTTTTTTAAAAAGGATAACCTAGGCCAATGTTTAATTGAGAATCATTAATTTTCACTTTTTCCCATTGCCATGGTTTGCTTTCGTGTGGCTCGCGAACAACGAAGCCCAGATCACTACGTAAGATGAAATATTTGAAGTCGTAGCGCAAGCCAAAACCTACATCTACGGCAATTTCATCTAAAAATCGATCCCACTTAAAATTAGCAGCTTCATTTTCGCTATTGTTGGCACTAATTTCCCAGATGTTTCCTGCATCCATGAATATAGCTCCTTTAAGTTTTTTGATCAGGTTGAATCGATATTCTATACTTGTTATGAGTTTTATTCCACCGGTGTAAAGTCGTCCTTCTGTAGCACTTAGTGTTCCCGGGGGTCTTTTAAATGCTTGCCAACCTCTTAAATCGTTGGCGCCACCTGCAATAAATTTCTTGTGAAAAGGTGCCTGCTCGGTATTTCCATAGGCATAAATTATTCCTCCCATAGTTCTTAGTGCAAGGCTGTTCTTTTTATCAATTTCCCAATAATATCTGTAGTCTAAACTTGTTTTAATGTATTGAGTGAATATAATCCCATCCTTCTTATTTTCTCTATCCCATAAACTTAAGACGTAAGTAGGGCTTCCATCTTCTTGAAGGATTGGATTCCCTTCATCATCTTTTAGTTGATCGAAATTTAAGGGTTCTGCTAAATGTCTTAAAATGCTACCCGATGACTCTATGTGTATTCTAAAGAAACTATGGTTTTTTAGTTTGTTAATATTTTGATTGTTAAAGCTGAGTGTGTAAGAGCTTGTTGGAATCAAATGACTGGAATAATTTTTGGCTATCAGGTATTCCGAAATATTACTCAAATCAGCAGAATCTCCTTGGAAATTGACATAGCTAAGGTTAAAAAGAGATAGCTTATGTTGGTAGTTTTGTTTTATTTTCCATTGATAAGTGTAACTACCTGTAACACTATTTCTGGTAAATTCCGGGCGCTGTTGTTTTGTTGCAGAAGCTGTCAAAACAGTTTTTGTTCTTGAATTTTTATTTAGAATCCGATTTAATTTTAAAGGACTTAATAAGCTGGGAATAGTAAGATTCATAATAAATCCATTTTCCCCTGTGTTGATGAAATTCTTAGAGTCTTTAAAGTTAATGTTTTTAGAGCCTTTAAATGTTAATTGCAAATGTTCGGCACCTTTAAAAATATTGTAATGACTTAAAGAAGCAGATCCTGAAATACCATCATTTAGTTCGGGGTTGTTTGTTGCCTCAACTTCAACGGTATAAGCTATTTTTTTACCGGGGGTTAAATAAATATCGGCAGTTAAAATATCGTCATGTTGGTTGGAATTAATTGGGGAGAATTCGAATGATATTTTTTTAAAGTTTTTTAATTCTGATAATGCCTGGTAGCTTTTGTCTACAAAGTTTTTGTTGTATGGGATTCCCGGTTTTAATAGAATTTTTTCAGCAAGCCTTTTTAGATTGAAGGGTGGTTTGTTCGTGCTGTAAATAAAATTTATTCCTTGTAAAATTGTAGTGTCATTAACCGTCTTAGAATTTTTAGTTTCTAGATGAACATTCACAAGTCCTATGATACCAGATTTATGGTCTTTCTGAACGATTGTACCCTTTTCGTTTTTTTTGTAGGGTTTAACAACTAGATCTAAATTGACTTCTTTTTTTATTTGATTTGTATCGGCAAGGAAATAAATGAATTCTTTATTGAATTGATAGTAGCCTTGGTTTTGAAGTTTAGTTACGATGCGTGAACGTTCGTTTTCTAGGTTTTTGAAGTTATATGTTTCCCCCTTTTTTATCTGAGTCTTATCCAAGAGTTTCTGGATGCTTTTATTTAAATCACTATCGTCTTTTTGATTAATTTTAACTTCATTAATCTTGTATGCTGTTCCACTATTAATTGAATAAACAGCTTTTGCCTTATGTTTCTTTGTACGAACATCGAAGGAAACACTTGCATCAAAATATCCTTTGTTTTTATAGTAAAGTTTAACTTGTGTAGCGGACTTTCGAGCCAAACGATGGTTTAATATAACTGGTGGTTCACCTATTTTTTTGAAGATATTATTTTCGTTTTTCTCGGAAGTAATATTGTAGATGTTTAGGTAAATAGGGATAAATCCTAAGATTTTTTTGTTGGGTTTTTGTTTAAGAAGTGCGTAGAGTTCTTTGTTTCTTACTTTATGCCCATCTTGCACAATCTTATTTTTAGTAAGTAAGTGTTTTTTTTCACCCAGATGTTTATTTGTAGTACAATTGCTGAAACAAATTGCAATGCAAACCAGAATAGATAAGTGTCTAATATTTAGCGTGGTTTTCAATCGTTGTTTTTTACAAATGTATTACAATGTTTCTTTGAAAGCTGAAAGTTAAAAATTGAAAGTTAAATCCCGATAGCTATCTAGATAAAATTTGAAAATGAATTCATTATTAATTCTTCATTTTTCTCCTGTCTCCTGAATTCTGACTTCTGAATTCTTTTTTTAACCTTTGCATTTATGTTGAGTAAAAGTCAAATCAAGAAATTAAGAAGTCTTCAGCGAAAGAAAGAACGTAAGAATACGGGGCTTTTTGTTGTTGAGGGGAAGAAGATCGTTGAGGAGATTCTTGAGTCATCTAAAGGTTGGAATGAGTTGTATGCAACTTCAACTTGGTTTGATGAGCACCCCAATTATGTTGGGCTTGACAAGAGTTTCGAGATGAGCGAAAAAGACTTAGCTCAGGTTTCTACGCTGAAAACACCTAATGAAGTATTGTTGGTGTTGAAGCAAAATGACAGACAAGAGTTTGCTGAAGTGAAATCCGAGAAAGTAATCTTAGCACTTGATGGCGTAAAAGACCCCGGAAATATGGGTACCATCATTCGTCTTGCTGACTGGTTTGGTGTAAAACAGATTCTGTGCACATCAGATAGTGTTGATCAATATAATCCTAAGACCGTACAGTCGGCGATGGGGTCAATCAATAGCGTGCAACTTCATTATGGAGATTTGGTACAAATGCTTACTGACCTTGGTTCACATCAAATTTATGCTTGCGATCTGGATGGAGAATCTATTTATAAAACTGATTTTGCTGAAAGATCAATTCTATTAATGGGGAGTGAGTCTCATGGAATTTCAGATGAAATTCTTGATTTGGCAAATCAAAAAATAACCATTCCATCCTTCTCAAATTCTGGGATAGATTCTTTGAATGTCGCAACTGCTACTGCCATTGTGCTTTCTGAATTTCGATCGAAGTAGAACCACCTCGTCCTCCGGGCGCCTCTCCTTAATAAGGAGTGTGACAACAACCAACAACTAATTTTACCTTATCTTTGCATCGCTTTGGTGGTACAACCTTTCAGGTTGAGCCTTAAAAGGGAATCGGGTGTAAATCCTGAACTGTTCCCGCAGCTGTAAACTCTGTAAGAGTCTTGTCACTCAAAAGGTCACTGTTTTTACGGGAAGACCGACAAGGTAGAGTAAGTCAGAAGACCTGCCTAGGTGTAAAGGAATCACAACTTTCGGTGAAAAGGTGATGTGAAACGCTGACGCATTTCTATGCTTTTTTGCCTGTGTAAATGAATTTATGAATAAGTGGATATTCATAGGGCTTAGTCTTTTGACTTCTTTTTTATTTGCTCAGGATAAGGACTCTTTAAAGAGTGTTGATATCCCTGTGCTTAAAGAAATTATTTTGTTTGAGGATAAGTTGCAACGTTGGGCTGTAGGTTCTTCGGTATTGACTTTAGATTCGGTATTAGAGAAAAATAGTTATTCTGATATTGCCTCATTATTGTCGGGTTCTTCGCATATTCGAATTCGATCTTATGGTGCCGGAGGGTTGGCAAGTTCCTCTATCCGTGGTGCTGGAGCTTCTCACACTCAAATTCTATGGAATGGAATTGTCCTGAATCAGTTAACCACCGGACAACAAGACCTGTCTTTGATACCTGTTTTTTTTATCGATGAATTGGATGTGCAATCAGGAGGGTTAAGTTCTTTATTGGGAGAAGGTGCTGTAGGAGGGTCTATTCATTTACAAAACACATCGCTGTACGATCAGGGTGTTAAAGCTCATGTTCAGGTTGCTGTTGGTAGTTTCGGGCAGCAGATGTACGGATTAAAAACACAGATATCGAATTCGAAAAGGGCTTTTGATGTACGTCTTTTTAGCAATGCTGCTGAGAATAATTACACCTTTAAAGACCCTTATTTACAGGGCGAAAAAAGAGCCTTGGAGCATGCTTCATTTTTAAACAGAGGTATTCAGACTTCGTACGCTTATCGATTAAATAAACATTGGAATACAAACATTCGCTATTGGCATCAGGAAACAGATCGGGAACTTGCGCCAAGCATATCTGAAGCTTTTTCTGTGGCAGAGCAGCAAGATGAATCTGATATTCTACTGTTTCAAATACACCATCAAAAAGAGAAGGTAGTATGGAATAGTCAGATTGCTTACCAACATGCTAGTTTGATTTACGAGGATTCCCTGAGAGATGTGTTTTCTGAGCATAGGAGCTATCGTTACAAATTGAGTCAGGATTTACAATGGCGATTTAGCGATCATCAGGTTTTAAGGTTGGAGAGTAGTGTTCAATTGGATACAGTGAAGAGTACGAATTTAGATGTTCTCGGGAATAATGAAATTCGATTTGCAAGCGGAATAAATTACCGGAATTGGGTAAGTGATAAACTTTTATTTGTCTCAGGAGCACGACAGGAAGTGATTAATAATGACTTGAGCCCATTTTTGCCAAGTATAGCTTTTAAGTTGAAGCCGGATGAAAATTGGAATCTGGAATGGAGTTGGTCCCGTTCGTATAAAAGACCCACATGGAATGATAAGTATTGGTGTCCCGGTGGAAACCCGGATTTGCAGGATGAGATCGGTTGGATGACCAATATTAGAATGGGAATGGATTTCTCCAATGAAAATGTAAAAAAGAACATCGGTGTTTCCTGGTATTTTGGTCGTATAAATAATTGGATTATCTGGTTGCCGGCTACATCAGGTACGTATTGGACTCCGGAAAACATTGCATTGGTGGAACAGAAAGGAGTAGAATTGGAGACTGAGTTGGAGTTTGAAAATTCATGGGGAATTTTTCGTTATGAAAACACGTTTTCCTGTCAATTGGCCAACGATTTAAATGCAAAAAAATCTGGAGATCGCGACTTTAAGCAGCTTGTTTACATTCCTGTACTTCAAGCAAACCACAAACTCTCCTGGCGAAAAGGAAATTCAGAGCTTTATTATCAACATCATTTAGAGTCTGGTAGAAACGTGGCTACCGACAACAGTGACTATTTAAAACCTTATTTATTGGCAGATATGGGTATTCGTTATTCTTATCAAATGAAATCCATTCGGATGCAAATGGGCATTCAGCTAAATAATTTATGGAATACAGATTATCGCATGGTTAAAGACAGACCTATGCCCGGGAGAAATCTCAAAGTGAATTTTAATTTTTATTTGTAACTAAACCAAAACAATAAAACAGTGAAAAAAACCTTAGTTATTGCAATTAGCTTTTTAGGCTTATCGATGAGCTCTGTTGCTCAGGTAGTTAACTTTGATGCTTTAACATTTGATTCTACAGGAGTTTGGAATGGTTCAGATCTATCCGGATTGTATGAGGAAGATGGGTTTCGTTTTTACAATTCATTTGATACCATCTGGTCCTCCTGGTCTGGGTTTTCTGTTTCTAGTATTACAGACAGTGTAACGGAAGGCTGGGGAAATCAATATGGGGTAAGTTCTGGGGCAGCCTACAGTGGAGCAAATTTTGCCGTGGCTTACACCGACAATCCTGCTACAATTTCTTTTGATACTAAAGTTATTGATGGGTTTTACATTACCAATAGTACTTATGCAGCGATTTCCATGTTAAATGGAGATCAGTTTGCCAAGAAGTTTGGTGGTGAAACAGGAGACGATTCTGACTGGTTCAAACTGTCTGTTATCGGAAAATTAGATGGTATGGTTACCGATTCGGTTGAATTTTATCTAGCAGATTATCGTTTTGAAGATCCTACACAAGATTACATTGTAACCGATTGGACCTGGCTTGACTTGAATGTTCTTGGAAACGTAACAGAATTGAGTTTTGAATTATCTTCTACTGTGATGTACACGCCGACTTACTTTTGTATGGACGATTTAACCATAAATACGCTTGGTGACAAGGAATTTGCAGTTGAACCTTTTTCAATTTATCCAAATCCGGTACAAGATCGGTTCACCGTAAATGTTGACGGAGAATTGACTGTTTATGATCTGTCCGGTAAACAAGTGAAAAGAGCGATGGTAGAAGCCGGAAATTCAGTTTATGTGAGTGAATTGAATAGTGGGATTTACTTCGTGAAAGTGGGCGCTTACGTTCAAAAGATTGTAATCAGTGACTAGTGACCAGGTTTTAAATTTTTAACTAGATGCTTAAACTATTTAAAATAGTATTCTTTATTAACTGTACAGTATTCGCACAGTTTTCACCCATAATTGGTGAGCAAGGGTGTATTGCCATACACATGGATTCTCCTTTGTTTGTGAATTGGGCTGAGGAAGGTGAGGTTGATCGTGGATGGATGAATATTGCCGACACGACTTTGGGTAAGGTAACATTTGGTGAAATTGACTTTGCTTATGGAGTACCTGATCCTGCTGTGCTTAGTTTAGGTGATGGAGGCTCTGCAAGCTTCTTTTTTGAGAATACTTTATTTGATGGAGAAGGCTACGATTTTGCGATTTTTGAAAATGCTTTTGATGCCTATTTTTTAGAGTTGGCATTTGTAGAGGTTAGTTCCGATGGGGAGAATTTCGTTCGTTTTGAATCACAATCCATAACAAGTAGAGAGGCCCAACTGGGTTCTTTCGATTTATTGGCGACTGAGGAACTCCACAATTTAGCAGGTAAATACCCTGCACAATGGGGAACACCATTCGATTTAAATGAATTGAGTGTTCATTCGGAGTTAGATATTAATGCAATTAGTCATATTCGTATTGTTGATGTTGTAGGAAGTGTAGATCCACTTTACGCTACTTACGATTCTTTTGGTAGAACAATTAACGAGCCCTGGCCCACAGCATTTGAGCAGGGAGGATTCGATTTAGATGCCATTGGTGTGATACACCAAAACCTTTTATCCATTGATGAACATTCAGAGGTTTTGATTTACCCAAACCCGGTATCTATGGAGTCGGTTTTGCGTTTTAATTCTTCATCTCCAATTAAAAATATGAAACTAATTGATGCTTTTGGAAGAATACAAGACATAGATTTCAATACCGAAATTTACCTCTCACAATATGTCAGTTGGAAAGGTTTGTATGTTTTGGAATATGAGATTTTAGGTGAAAAAAATCGACAAAAATTAATTATTAGATAATGAGGATTTATCAAGTCATAATCGCACTTATCGTATTGGTTTCATCTTGTGATGAGCCGATTACATTGCCTCAAAAAGAGCATTTTTTATCTAATGGAGTACTTATTGCCAACGAAGGAAACTTTCAGTGGGGAAATGCTTCCGTAAGTTTTTATGATGCAGAGAATGATACCATTTTGAAAGAAGTATTTCAAGGGGTGAATCAGCGTCCTTTGGGAGATGTATTACAGTCGGTTACTTTGAGTGATGATAAGGCTTACTTGGTTTTGAATAACTCCGGTAAAGTAGAGGTGGTAGACAGAAACAGCTTTGAGTTACAAAACACCATTTCAGGTTTTATTTCTCCGAGATACATCCAAATTGTAAGTTCTGACAAAGCCTATGTAACCGACCTTTATGCGGATAAGATCGCTGTGGTAGACCTCAATTCAAATGAGATATCTTCTTACATTCATTGCGAGAGCCGAACTGAAGAAATGGTACAGATTGATAATTTGGTTTATGTGGCTGTATTAGAATTCAATCAGATCTATGTGATCGACAGTAATGAAGATACCATTGTAGATAGCATTCCGGTTTCAACTTCCATAAACAGCTTAAAAAAAGACAATCAAGATCGTTTGTGGGTTTGTGGTGAAAACAATGGAGTAGGAGTGGTGCTTTGTATGGAGTCACAGACTTTAAACATTTTGTATTCTCATACTTTTGAAGGAGAGAATCCATCCGACTTATTTGTAAGTGATGCCGGACACGATGTCTATTTCTTGTCGAATGGCGTATGGCTCATCAATGAATTTACGGATGATGTGATCACTAAACCTATCATTCCTGCTGAAGGCAAGTTGTTTTACGGTCTTTCTGTACATGAAGATAAGATTTACATAGCCGATGCCATAAATTACGTACAGAAAGGAACTGTTTGGGTGTACGATTTGCAAAGCAATTTATTAGACGAGTGGGAGGCAGGAATGATTCCTTCCGAATTTGATTTTATCGAACTATGAGAAGTGTATTAGCCATAATATTGAGTTTTGTATTCTTTTCTTGTCAGCAACAAGTAAAAAAAGGAGTAGTGACTTCATCTAAACGAATCGATAGTTTAGAAATTCACTACGCTACAGGATTTGCAGTCAATTATTACGAAGACCACAAAGAGCTTTTGGTTTTTTCGCCCGATCGAAAAGATACACTACACAGATATTACCTATCGAATGAAGTAAGAGAAGGTTTTATTCAAACCCCTGTAAAACGATTGGCTTCATTGTCATCGGTGTATGTTGCATACATCGAAGCTTTGGGCTTAGAAGAATATTTAGTTGCTGTAGACGAAAAGGATTACATCTATTCCGAGTCCATTCGTAAAGAGATGGAGCGTAGGGATATGCCTGAGTTGGGAAGTGTGGAGAAAATAAATCACGAAGCCCTGTTAATGGCTCAGGCCGATTTGATTTATTCTTTTGGTTGGCAAGGGAATACGACTGGAATAGAGCAGAAGTATCCGAACATCACCTTTGCTAATGCCTACGAATATCTCGAAGAACAACCTTTGGGAAGAGCCGAATGGATCAGGTTTTTTGCCTGTTTCTTCGATAAAGAAGCTGAGGCAGATTCTATTTTTGAATCTATCAAAACAAACTATGAAAACTTGAAAGAGCTTACGGTAGACGTGGCTTTTCGACCTAAGATACTCATTAATATGCCTTTTAAAGAACAATGGCACATGCCGGGAGGATTGAGTTATTCGGCACATTTAATTGAAGATGCCGGGGGCTATTATCCTTGGGACACACTTCAGAAAACCAATAGCACTCCTATCGATTGGGAGCTTGTTTACCAAAAGGCTTATGATAGCGATTATTGGATTAATACGGGAGCTTACGCTTCCTATGCAGAAGTTCGAAAAGAGTTGCCCGATATGAATCTGTTTGAGGCTTTTCAGAATAAAAAAGCTTTTAATAACAATGCGCGCATAAGTGATTTTGGTGGAAATGATTATTGGGAATCGGGCTTACTTCAGGTAGATGATCTATTAGCGGATTTAATTGTAATTTTTCATCCGGAAATTTTACCAAACAGCGCATTAAAATATTACAAACCTTTGGCGGATGAATAAAACGATTTACAGAATCCTATTGATGACACTTCTTCTGGTGCTCATTTTCATTGCCGATATCTTATTGGGTTCTGTAACGATTCCCCTGTCTGATTTTTTTGAATATCTCAAAGGAAACAATTGGTCGCATCCATCCTATGAAGCTATTATTTTTGAATATCGTTTACCTAAAGCTTTAACTGCCTGCTTTGCAGGTTCGGCTTTGGCAGTTTCAGGTTTGTTGATGCAAAGTTTTTTTCGAAACCCATTAGCAGGACCTTATGTGTTGGGAATTAGTTCCGGGGCGAGCTTAGGTGTAGCTTTGTTGCTTTTGCTTTTTTCGGGAGGCTTTTTACTTTCTGTGCCTCTTGCTGCTTGTATCGGTTCTTTATTCGTGTTGATTGTAATGATCTGGGCTTCCAAGCGCTTTCGGTCTTCAGTAAGCTTATTGATTTTGGGTTTGATGATTTCTTACCTCACTGGAGCTTTAGTGGGTGTGCTTCAATACTTTTCCAGGTCCGAAGAAATTCAAAGTTTTGTGCTTTGGGGATTGGGCTCCTTTGCTAAAACTCAGTGGTTGGATTTGCAAATTATGTTGCCCGTTTTAGTCTTGGGATTGGTCTTTGCCTACTCGCGTTCTAAAGCCTTAAACAGCCTGTTGCTCGGAGAGTCTTATGCACAGAGTTTAGGGGTTTCCGTAAAATCCATTCGCAGACAACTATTGTATTTGGTAGGAATATTAGTAGCATGGGTTACAGCCTATTGTGGGCCAATTGCCTTTTTAGGTATGGCCGTTCCACATTTGGTGCGTCTGTGGGTTGAAGAATCCGATCATAAAATTACCATCCCTTTGGTGGCACTTACCGGAGCATGTATTGCTTTGCTTTGCGATATGATCGCTCAGGCACCGGGCTTTGATATGGTATTGCCCATCAACAGTATTACCTCGCTTTTCGGAGCTCCATTCGTGATTTATTATCTACTAAAAAAGAATCGTCTTGGATAAGAAGAAGTACATAGCACTAAAAGAGGTTTCCGTAGGTTATGATGGCGTATCTGTATTGAAGGATATTTCTTTCGATTTGTATTCCGGTGAACTTATTTGTTTACTTGGTGCCAATGGGAAAGGGAAATCGACTTTATTAAAAACCTTAATGGGAATATTGCCTCGTCTTTCAGGTGAGATTCTATTGAAAGGAAAAGATTTAGAGGCATTTTCGGCAGAAGAAAAAGCAAAAGAAATGGCGGTGGTTTTAACCGATTCGCTTCGTGATGTAACTATGAAAGCAAAAGATGTAGTGGCTACAGGTCGCTATCCGTATTTATCTTGGAACGCGAAACTCAAGCAGGAAGATGAAGCGATCATCGAAGCTAGTTTATCAAAAGTCGGTGCTTTGGAATATGTTGATCGTTGGATGTCAGGTTTGAGTGATGGAGAACGACAACGAGTCATCTTAGCGAGATCCCTGGCTCAGGAAACCGATGTTTTATTGTTAGATGAACCCACTGCCTTTTTAGATTTGGCTCATACCATGGAGTTGGCTGTTCTTTTGAAGAAACTTAGTAGGGAAGAGGGTAAGTCTATTATTATGAGTACCCACGATTGGACAACAGCACTCCAAATAGCCGATCGTATTTTCTGGATTGACGAAACTTCTGATTTTCATATCCTGGAAGCAGAAGCCTTAAAAAATGGTGGAAAAATGAATGAAATGCTCAACTCTCCTTTTGGGAAATGGAACTCCGATAAGGGGAGGTTTGAATTATTAATTGACCATTGAAAACTGCCAACAGGTCAGAGAGTAAAAAAAAAAGAAAAGCTCCGTCATAAGCCGGATTCTGTCATCCCCGAAAGGACCTCTATCATTTATCTACGATACTTATCACTAAGCATCTTTATCAGTCTACCCTCCAAGATCGAGCGAGCAACTCTTATTCCCTAAGGAAACCCTGGTTTACATGACCTTTCACCTCATAAGGTTTACACAGCTACTCTAATCACTTAAAGTACTGGTGAGCTCTTACCTCACCTTTTCACCCTTACCCGAAGGCGGTTGTTCTCTGCTGCACTAGCTGTCATTGTAAACAATGCCTAGCCGTTAGCTAGTATGATGCTCTATGTTGTCCGGACTTTCCTCTTCTGTTAAGAAGCGATAGAGTCGGGAGCTTTTCCATAACAAAACTACGAAGGATTAATTAATAATTAATAATGAATGATTGATAATTGGTCGATGAATAGACTGAGAGCTGAATAGGTAGTAGGTATTAGGTACTAGGTAGGATGAAAGGGTAATTGACAATGGATAATTTAAAACTGCCAACTGAGAACTCGTTACTGGTCACTAACTAATCCTTATTTCACTAGCTCCCATGCCATAAAGTTTCACATCTGCCGGTCTAACTGTAATATTAGGAAACTGTGAAAGGTGCTTATCTATTTCCTGTTTAAGCACTCCTTTTCCAACACCATGAATAACTACTAAAAATTCCTCGTTATTTTCTAGTGCCTGATGCAGTCTTTTTCTGAAATATGATAGTTGAAGCGTTACGATCTCAAAATTTGATAAGCCACTCCATGAGTTTGTAATATTCTCTATGTGCAAATCTATTTCATGGTGATTAAAAAACTTTTGGGGCTCTTTATTAGATTTGGATTCTTGTTTTGCCTCCTTATTTAAATCTTTCTTTATCTGACTTTTCAATCCCTTTTCGTCTACTTCAAAATCCTTCACCTGAATCTTTTCTATTTCTAAACGATTTGCAGGAATGGTAAATCCGTCTTCTATTTCAACCTCATATTCACTATCGCTAATAATAGCAACGATTA
>Ga0207964_1000308_pt1 | contig 14441 bp, 11 predicted proteins | sample Knorr_S23_td_250_FD_185608 | JGI IMG/M metagenome (GOLD analysis project Ga0207964, IMG submission 185608) | Marine microbial communities from Southern Atlantic Ocean transect - Knorr_S23_td_250_ad_251m_LV_A (SPAdes) (version 2) | ecosystem: Environmental > Aquatic > Marine > Oceanic | place...
GATGAATTAATTCCTGATATTGAATACAATGTACAGATCTACTTAGATTCTGTTTTAGTTGAAGAAGAAATGGATATTTACACGCCACGTAACTACTTAGCAGATATTTATTTCCTTTTGGGACACGACCTTAATTTATCTGATGAGAATGACAGCGGAGATGGAATCCTAGATGCCATGGCTGATGTAGAATCAGACTTTATGGTTTGGATGGGAAATAATGTTTACTTCAACGACGAGGAAGCCGATTCATTTAAGAAGATGCTCGAAAAATATAAAACTGTAAGAAAACGTGAAAAAGTAAATAACTTTATGAAGTTAATGCCACATATTGCTACCTGGAACGATATGGATTTTGGCTTAAACACTTCTGACACACGCTTTGCCTTAAAAGATTCTACCTTAATGGCTTTTAATATGTTTTGGCCCAATGCACCTAAAAAAACATACAATTATACCTTCCGTGAGTATGGCGTTTACAAGCGTTATGATTATGAAGATGTAGAGATCTTTATGTTGGACAACCGCATGTTTAAAACACCTTTAAATCAGGATGACCCTCAGTTCTTAGGACCAAACCAAATAAATCGTTTCATCAACGAAATTATGGCTTCTAATGCGGCATTTAAATTTGTTATTACAGGAAACAGCGTTTTGTCTGAAGGAAAAGATGATGAACCTTTTACAGATTACGCAGAAGAATACGAAGAGTTAATGCGTAGATTACATCTTTCACGCATTAACGGTGTTGTATTTATTACCGGTGATACAAATGATACAGAATTGCTTAAAGAAGAGAGGCCGCACGCTTATCCCTTATATGAATTAAAATTCCCCGGCTTAAGCGCAAATGGATCATTAGATGGAAACTTTGCACGTGTAAAAGTTCAAGGCGATTACCGCAAGCGTATTTGTACACTTGAAGTGTATGATGAATCAGGTGAAGAAGTTTTCAAAAAGAAAATTCATCAAACAGAAATTTCCTACTAAGAATTTGATAAAAAGCATACCGCTCTTCGACAGGCTCAGAGTGACACGCTTTTTTTATGACCTTTTAATCCTCAAACTCCGAAGTAAAATGAAATTTCACTTCCGGGAATTTCTGTTCCGCCATTTGTATGGTAAACGCCGAATCGGCTAAGAAAACATCTCTACCAAACTTATCGACAGCCATAGAGCGATACTTCACTTTCTTGAATTCTTCCAATTGAGCTTTATCGCTGCACGAGATCCAGCAAGCTTTATGTACGTTGTGGTTTTCGTAAGTACAGGAAGCTCCGTACTCATGTTTTAAGCGATATTGTATCACTTCAAACTGAAGTGCCCCCACCGTACCAATTAATTTACGACCGCTGGTTTTCATGGTAAATAACTGAGCGACCCCCTCGTCCATCAACTGATCGACTCCTTTAGCCAACTGTTTCGACTTCATCGGATCGGCATTGTTTACATATCGGAACATCTCCGGGGAAAAACTCGGAATTCCTTTGTAATGGATCATTTCACCTTCGGTTAGGGTATCTCCAATTTTAAAATTTCCGGTATCATGAAGCCCCACAATATCTCCCGGAAAAGCCTCTTCAACAATAGATTTCTTCTCGGCCATAAATGCCGTTGGGCTAGAGAATTTCATATTCCGATCCAATCGAATGTGTTTGTAGTTTGTGTTCCTGTGGAACTTTCCGGAAACAATTTTCACGAATGCCAATCGGTCTCTGTGTTTCGGATCCATATTGGCGTGGATCTTAAAAATGAATCCCGTAAACTTGTCTTCATAAGGATCAACAAGTCTTTCTTCCGATTCTTTAGGAAGCGGAGAAGGTGCAATATCTAAAAAGCAATGCAAAAGCTCCTGTACCCCAAAGGTATTAATCGCAGAACCAAAGAATACCGGCGACACATCACCCTTTAGATAAACTTCTCTGTCAAATTCCGGATAAACCGATTCAACCAGCTCCACCTCTTCCCGAAGCATTTCAGCATCTTCACCACCAATTTGATGATCGAGTTCCGTATCAGAGATATCAGAAATAGCGACTGTTTCCGAAACGCGTTCGGTAGAATTAGGTGTGTAAAGAATAAGGCTCTTTTCGTACAAATTGTACACCCCTTTTAGATCCGCTCCCATACCAATTGGCCAGGTTAAAGGACGCACTTTAATTCCCAACTTACCTTCTATTTCATCCAACAGATCAAAAGCATCTTTACCAAATCGATCCAACTTGTTGATAAATACGATGATCGGCGTTTTACGCATTCTACAAACCTTAACCAGCTTTTCAGTTTGCGGCTCTACACCTTTGGCAACATCGATCACAACAATAACCGAATCTGCTGCGGTTAGGGTACGGAAAGTATCCTCGGCAAAATCCTGGTGACCGGGGGTATCAAGAATGTTTATTTTCTTTCCTAAATACTCAAAGCCCATCACCGAAGTAGCCACCGATATTCCTCTCTGACGTTCAATTTCCATAAAGTCGGAAGTAGCTGTTTTTTTGATCTTATTGGATTTTACAGCCCCGGCCACATTGATGGCTCCACCATACAAAAGGAGTTTTTCTGTAAGGGTTGTTTTACCGGCATCGGGGTGTGATATGATGGCGAAGGTTCTCCTGCGCTCTATTTCTTCTTCAAACTTCATTAGCAAATTCTAATCAGCGTTTCAGCAAATTCAATTTTGTCTCCTTTGCGCAATTTTAATCGCTTGCGAGTATCAACTTCACCATTGTAACGTACAAGACCCTCTGTGATCAAACTATTAGCCTGACCACCACTCTCTACAAGAGCTAAAATTTTTAGCAATTTATTGAGTTCAATAAACTCTTTTTCCAATGTAAACTCTAATTCCTGCATTGATTTTTACTTAAGAATTGCAAAGATATTTAAATTGAGAGGATGGACTGTTTTTACGATTTATTTTCACGAAAAAATTATCTTTGTTCGAATTTCAAATACGAACAATGAGGATCCTAAGTTTTATAGTTGGTTTGTGCTGTTTAAATACAGTTGTTTTCGCACAAGAATATTCAATTTTCGGTAAGGTTGACGGAATGCCCGACGGAGAAATTCTATTGGGCTATTACTACGGTGACAAACAATTTGTAAAAGATACCGTTGAATCGCATCACGGTTTTTTTCATTTTACATCTGAAGAAGATCTGCAAAGTGGTATGTACTTCATTTTACTTCCTGACAGGCAGTATTTTCAATTGATCCTTGACGAAACCCGCAATTTTAGTTTTGAGACCGACTTTCAAGACTTAGTTGGAGCTATGAAAGTTCAGGGCTCTCAGGAAAATGAATTGTTTTATGAATATCAGAAATTTACCCAACAAAAAAGCCTGGAAGCAGAACCCATAAAAAAACAGTTGGCAGATTTAGAAAAAGGCTCAAAAAAATACAAAAAATTAGAAAAAGAGTTACGGCCTATAAACAACGAGGTTTCAAAATTTAAGCTGGAATACATGAAGAAGTACCCTTCTGCATTCTTTGTGAAACTCCTCAAAGCTATGGAGCCCATTCTCATCCCTGAACCACCGGTGCTTGCAAATGGTGAGATTGATGACAAATTTCAATACAACTACTTTAAAAAACACTATTGGGATCACTTTGACCTGAGGGATGATCGAATGATCCGAACCCCTATTTTCCACAATAAAATGGAAAAGTATTTAAAAGAATACACAGCACAAATTCCCGACTCCATAAACAGATCTTTAGATACACTCATCGAAAAGGCAAGGGAAAGTAAAGACCTTTTTAAATACATCATCAACTGGTCAACGCATCACTACGAATCTTCAAAAATAATGGGACAGGATGCGGTATTTGTACATATGGTATTTACCTATTTCATAACCAGACAAACCCCATGGATCGATGAGGTACAATTGACTAATATTATTGACAAGGCCATGCGGATCAGCCCAAATTTAATTGGTAGCATAGCTCCGTTTTTAAGTATTCCCGACGATAAGGGTGTAATACAAGACCTACATAAAGTAGAAGGGCCTTTTACCGTACTCTTCTTTTACGACCCGGATTGCGGACATTGTAAAACAGAAACCCCAAAGGTAAAAGAGATCGTGGAATCTTATGCTGATAAAGGCGTACAGGTTTATGCCATTTGTACTGAGTTTGACGAAGAAATGTGGAAAGACTTCATCGTAGAACAGGAAACAGACCACTGGATAAACGTAATCGATCTGGAGAATAAATCAAACTTCAGAGGTAAGTACAACGTAATGGGTACACCACGTTTGTATTTGTTAGACGCCAAGAAAAAAATCATTGCCAAACAAATTAACTCTGAAGCCCTGGGCGAAATTCTTGAAAATGAATTTAAGATGTTAAAATAGGTACCAGGTATTAAGTATAAGGTACTAAGTATCAGATGCCAGACATTGAAAACTACCAACTAGTCACTGATCACTAAAATTAAACTCCCATATCCGGAGCGGCGGCACTAGTAACCGTTAATTGATTTATATCTCTGTCGAATAAATACAAACCACCTTTATCATCACCAATTAATTTAAGCTTATCAAGTATGGTACGAGCTAAAGCTTCTTCTTCAATTTGCTCAGCCACATACCACTGCAAAAAGTTTTGAGTGGTATAATCTCTGTTTTCAAGACATGTGTGAACCAGATCGTTGATCATTGCTGTAACGCCTACTTCATGATCCAGAAAATCCTGAAAAACGTGTGTTAAGCAATCAAACATTTTTGAAGGCTCTTTAATGGCAGGTATATGTGCATGCCCACCTCTTTCGTTTACATACTTAACCAATTTAAGCATATGTTGTCTTTCTTCATCAGATTGCTTGTAAAAAAAGTTAGAAACTCCTTCGTAACCTTTTGTTTCAGCCCATGATGCCATAGCTAAATACAAGTGAGACGAACTGGCTTCTGCGGAAATTTGCTCGTTTAATGCAGTTTCTATTTCTTTATTTATCATAACGATAGTCTATTAATGTTTCAACAAATTTACGATTAAAGATATGGAGTTGAATCTAAAAATCTTTGTTTTTAACTAATTTATATTCGGTCTAACTTTTAATTAAACCCGCTTATTCATTCAAAATTTCGAGAATTACCTGAGCAGCTTTACGAATTTCACCTTCAGAAATGGTTAATGGCGGACTAAGCCTTACAGCCGTTTGAGTAAACAGGAAGAAGAACGTAATAATTCCCTTTTCCAGCCCTCTATGTACTACTTTTCGACAAGTTTCAGCATCTTCGAGCTCTATTGCGAGCATCAAACCTTTCCCTTTGATCTCCTTTATTTTGGGATGTTTCAAAAGAGCTCTGAAAAGCGCCTCCTTTTTGGGTACTTCCCGAATAAGTTCGGTTTCACAAAGTTCGTTCAGCGTTGCCAATGCGGCAGCGCAAGCAATAGGATGACCGCCAAAGGTAGTGATATGACCGAGTTTTGGGTTTTCTCTTAAGCAATGCATCTTTTCCGTAGAAGTCGTAAAAGAGCCAATAGACATCCCTCCTCCCATTCCTTTCGCCATGCAAAGAATATCGGGAATTACGCCATAAGTTTCAAGACCAAATAAATTTCCTGTGCGACCGTAACAGGTCTGTATCTCATCAAAAATTAAAAGTGCCCCAACTTCATCACATCTGTTTCTTACCGCATTTAAAAAACCATTTTCAGGGGTAACAAATCCTGTAGCACCCTGAACGGGTTCGATCACTACGGCCGCAGTTTTTTCAGTAATTTGTTTCAGGCTGTCAAAGTCGTTGTAAATAATCTGTCTGCAATCGGGAAGTAAGGGTCTGAATTTTTGCTTGTACGTTTCGGTACCCATAATACTTAAAGCACCTTGCGTACTGCCGTGATAGGAATTTTTACACGAGATAATCTCCGACCTGCCCGTAAATCGTTTTGCAAGCTTCATTGAAGCTTCAATCGCTTCCACTCCGGAATTAACAAAATAGGTGCAGTTTAAAGTATCGGGCAGTAAAGAAGCCAGTTTTTTAGCGAGGTCTATCTGAGGATCCTGAATAAATTCTCCATAAACCATCACATGCATGTATTTTTCAGCCTGGTCTTGTACGGCTTTCACCACACGAGGGTGACAGTGACCGATCGTACAGGCAGAAACACCCGCAACCAGATCAAGGTAGTTTTTCCCCGATTTATCGGTTATGTACATGCCTTTAGCAGATGCCACCTCGATACCTAATGGATAAGGTGTCGTTTGTCCCTGATGCTTTATGAAAAACTCCTTTACTCCCATCGTAAAGTTTAATGAAGAAAAATGACAGACTTAAAATAAACCGTGAAGCTCGGCATTTACTTTATCCACAATAAATCCTAAGTCCTCTTTATTATCTGTAAAATCCAGATCGTCGGTGTCTATGATGAGTAACTTTCCTTTCGTGTATCCGGAAATCCATGCTTCGTAGCGTTCGTTTAGACGCGTCAGATAATCAATACGTATGCTTGATTCGTACGCCCTGCCACGTGCCTGGATTTGTTTAACCAAAGTAGGTACAGAAGCTCTAAGATAAATTAACAGATCCGGCGGCTTAACAAAAGAGGCCATCAATTCGAAAAGACTGGCATAGTTTTCAAAATCTCTTGAAGTCATAAGACCCATTGCGTGTAAGTTGGGCGCAAAGATCTGCGCATCTTCATAGATCGTACGATCCTGAATAATGTTCTTTCCGCTTTCCTGAATTTCTTTTAACTGTCCAAAACGACTGTTCAAAAAATAAACCTGAAGGTTAAAAGCCCAACGCTGCATATCGGTATAAAAATCATCCAAATAAGGATTGTCATCAACCAACTCATAATGAGGATCCCAATTAAAATTTTTGGCCAATAATTCAGTTAATGTTGTTTTACCAACACCTATATTTCCCGCAACTGCAATATGCATTTCTTAGAATTTCAAATTAAGGTTTAAAAATACAATTTTAGATGAAACGAACAAGGTAATTCTATGAGTTCATCTCTAAAAGTTCTTCTAAATAGATTCTCTTATCAGACAAGCGGGGAACTTTGTTTTGTCCGCCCAGTTTTCCTCTTTTTTTCATCCAGTTAAAGAACAAGCCTTTTGTAGCAATATGAACCCTCGGTTCTTCGAGTATCATGTTCTTATAACGCTTTGCTTCGTAATCAGAATTTACTGATTTTAAAGCATAATCAAACTGATGAATAAAACTACTGAGGTCTTTAGGTACTTCTTTAAACTCTATGAGCCACTCGTGGTAAGCTTTTTTTCCATCAGAAATATGCTGCGGTGCAGCTGTAAAATCAACAACTTCAGCATCACTCACAAAACAGGCCTGTTGCAATGCTTTTTCGGCATTGTGAACCATCAGCTCTTCACCAAAAGCATTTATAAAGTGTTTGGTACGTCCACTAATAATAAATCTGTAAGGATCTTTTTGAGTAAACTGGATGGTATCACCGATCAGATAACGCCATAAACCGGCATTTGTGGTGATAACTAAAGCGTAATCTTTTCCAATTTTCACCTGACTTAAATTTACCGTTTCAGGATGCTCATCATTGATATTTTCCAGTGGAATAAATTCGTAATAGATTCCATAATCTAACATCAACAACATGTCTTCTTTTTCCGGATCGTCCTGAATTCCAAAGAAACCTTCCGATGCATTATACGTTTCAAGGTAATTTATTCCCTGTGGAAATAATTTATCGAAACTCTTTTTATAAGGTTTAAAATTTATCCCTCCATGAATGTACAACTCAAAATCGGGCCACAATTCCTGAAGATTTGATTTCCCCGTTTTTTCTAAAACTTTATTTGCAAATACCAGTGCCCAGGAAGGGACTCCGGAAAGAGAACTTATATTCTCATGAATAGCCTGTTCTGCCATTAAATCTATTTTCTTTTCCCATTCGCTCATTAAAGCGATGTCTTTATCCGGAGAACTCTGCAATTGCACCCAAAAAGGTAAATTTTCTACGATGATGGCAGAAAGATCGCCCTCATACATACTGTTGGACAATGGAGAAATATTATGACTTCCACCCAACATCAAACTTTTCCCTTCAAAAATATTTTTTGCCGGGTAATGATGACAGTAAACAGACAATAAGTCTTTCCCACATTTATAATGACAATCTTCAATAGACTCTTTACTCACGGGAATAAATTTACTCTTGCTGTTGGTCGTTCCCGACGATTTAGCAAACCACCTAATTTCTGAAGGCCATAAAATATTTTCTTCTCCGGCACGCATTCTACAGATATAGGGCTCCAGATCTTCATAATCATGCAAAGGAATTCGTTCAGAAAAATCTTCTGCATTCTTTATGGAATTAAAACCATAGGTTCTTCCAAATTCAGTATTTTTGGCTTTATCAACTAAAGACTGTCTCAACTCCTCCTGCACTTCGTGTGGATGGTTGATAAACAACTCGATATGATGGATTCTCTTTTTAATGATCCAACTAACAATAGAATTGTAAATTTTCATTCAGAACGAATCTAATAATTTATTTATTTTTATTTCGTACCGAAACTACAAAAAATCATTTTAATATGCAGATACGTGGTAGAATTCTTAAGATGAAAACGGAACTTAAAAGCCCTGTTCAATATCATTTGCCCATGGACGGTGAGTTTTTGGAGATGAATCAATGGATCGGAAAGCATATTCAATTTCGTTTTGAGGGCGAGATCTATTGTTTGGATTGCGGTAAGCGAACAAAAAAATCATTTAATCAGGGTTTTTGTTACCCCTGTTTTCAAAGCAGCCCAATGTCTGCCGAATGCATCATAAAACCGGAATTATGCAGAGCCCACCTTGGAGAAGGCAGAGACATGGAATGGGAGCGCGAGCATCATCTTAAAGATCACTACGTATATTTAGCCGTTTCGAGTGGCGTAAAAGTCGGGATTACAAGAGATACACAGGTTCCCACACGTTGGATCGATCAGGGGGCAAGTTATGCGGTTCCTATTGCAAAAACACCCAACCGTTATTTGTGCGGAATGATCGAAGTATCTTTAAAAGAATACTTATCCGACAGAACCGCCTGGCAGCGCATGTTAAAAAATGAGATCACTCATGTAGATCTAACAGCAAAACGCGAAGAAATCTTAAAGTTAATCCCGGAAGAATATCAGCAGTACCTACTTACGGAGGAGGGAATCCTGAATATAGAATACCCGGTAAATGAATACCCCACGAAAGTTAAGAGCCTGAGTTTTGATAAAACTCCGGTGATCGAAGGTCGTTTAATGGGAATAAAAGGACAGTACCTACTCTTTGAAGGCGGACAAGTACTAAACATGCGTAAACATCAGGCTTATGTACTAGAATTTTCAGCCGATGAAACCCAAGGTAGTATTGGCAAAGAATTGACTTTTGATTTTTAATTAAAGACTTTAACAGGCTACGCTCAGGGATCGCCCACCAAAGTTTACAAGTTGGAAAGTACTTGAAGCCCCGCATGTGTGGGGTTAATTACCTAAAGTGATTAACTCAAAACTTAACACTTTAAAACCTCACTGATCACTCATCACTCATCACTCATCACCCATCACCCATCACCCATCACCCATCACCCATCACTCATCACTCATCACTCATCACCCATCACCCATCACTCATCACTCATCACTAACTAAAATTTCGCCTGAAGTTTCAAATTAAACAAACGTGAAGTCAGGTAATTGGGTACGGCATACTGATTTTGCACCACATCGGTCACCCACAAATAGGAGATGGTATTTCGTATTCCCAGAAGGTTAAAAATTTCGGCACTCAGCCAAACCGAATCAAAGTGCTTAAAACACTTCGACTTTGATCCTTTTTCTCCCTCCTTTATCACTTTGGTAAAACCAATATCTACCCTGCGGTAAGCCGGGATTCTAATTGTTTGCTCGTGACGCTCAGAATTAACAGCTCCCACAGGTAAACCACTGCTGTAATGCAGCTTTAGATTCATCTTGTAAGTCGGATTTCTCGGAAGATAATCCTGGAAGAACATAGAAAAAGCAAATCGCTGATCTGTAGGTCGTGGAATAAACCCCTGTCCGTCGCCTTCAATATCCTCTTCACTATTCATAACTGACATACTTGCCCAAGATTCCACTCCGGGAACAAACTCACCATTAACGCGAAGGTCTATCCCCGTTGTGTATCCGGAAGCTGTGAGCTCCGGCAGATAGCGAATTCTTAAATTATCAATTTCGTAGGGAATAAGATCTTTTAAAGCCTTGTAATAAACCTCTCCGACAAACTTAAACGGACGGTTCCAGGAAAGAAAATTATAATCAGCAGAAAGCACAAAATGGGTAGACTTCTGAGATTTCAGGTCCGTAAACAAGCCCCCTTTTTTATCTCTCAGCTCCCTGTAAAAAGGCGATTGATTGTAAGAACCAACAGCCACCCTAAAGAGCAGGTCTTTTTCCCAGTTTGGCCGGCAACTTAAGCCCGCTCTCGGCGAAACAAATAACTCACCATTCATAGACCGGTACTGAGCTCTAAAACCAAGTGAGTAAGTCAGTTTTGCACGATCGAGCTCCAAACGACCACTTTGTTGCACAAAAGAACTTAGTCTGCCTGAACTCAACTCATTTTCTGCCTGAACAAACTCAAACAGCTCCAACAGAGAATCCAAACCCTGAGGCATGGAAAATCCCGAGGAATCAATGAGCTGCCACTCTTTTAAGCGGTCATCGATCAACTCATGTTGGTATTTCGCTCCCCAGTCTAAAGTCGTGTAATTTCTGTACCACTTCCCTCTGTACTCAACATTGTACACCCGGGCAAACAGTTCGTTTCTGGCATGACGAAAATACCCACCTACACCTCTGTTCGCAACCACCTCTCCAAAATTATCAGAGCCCAAACTATTGTCTAATTGCCCCAACCAATATTGTGCTTCCACATCATAAAACTCCTCTTCAACCGTTTGGAATAAGGAAGCCGACAAACTCATCTGCAAACTATCGTGGATCTGATAATCAAATCGGGCTGCACCCATCCCACTTTCGTAGGCATCTTTCTCCTGCCCATCAAAATAAATATGCAAGCGCAAAGGTTTATCAATGGTACCAAAATCACTCTGACGAGATTCCGGAACAGAATGGTAAGCATTTGAAGAATAGTGAGCCAGGAAACTCAACTTCATCTGCGAATTAATATGATAGGTATTTAAAGTCTGAAAATCTTTAAAACTCGGCTTGTAGTTCGATTTGGTGTCTAAACTATTTAACAAAAACTGATTGGTCTTTTGTCTGTAACTCGTTACATGCGACCAACGCTTCGACTTATTAATTCCTTCTACCGTGGCATTCACCCCCATAAAACTAAGGGTTAAATGACTTTTCCAGGCTTTTGGATCTTTGTATTTAATATCGAGTACCGAAGAGAGTTTATCTCCATAACGGGCATCAAAACCTCCCGCCGAAAAAGAAATATTCTCCACCATATCGGAATTGATAAAACTCAAACCCTCCTGCTCTCCACTGCGAACCAAAAAAGGTCTGTAAATTTCGAAGCCATTCACATAAACAAGATTCTCATCATAATTCCCGCCTCTGACGGAATACTGAGAACTCATCTCATTTTTCGCACTCACACCGCCCAAAGTGGTTATTAAACCCTCTACACCTCCAGTAGGACCGGTGATGACCTCCAAGTTCTTCTTATCAATTGTGGTGATATTTTGTTCTCTCAAAGCATCGTCCACCAATTCAACCTCAGAAATTACCGTTACTTCAGCATCAAACAACAGGTCAAAATTTCTTTTTTCACCTTCTTTTAAAGTGATCTTATGGATCTGATTCTGAAATGATAAATGAGAAAACACAATGGACAACTCTTTATTCGCAGGAAGATCAATGGTGTATTTACCATCCGGATCACTGATGGTACCCGTATTTTTATACTCTACACTCAGACCTTCAATGGCAATATCTTTCTTACTTTTTACAGTACCAAAAAGTATTGCTTCCTGAGTAAAACCTACTTCAGAAAGCAAAAGGAAAAACCCTAATAAAAATAAAACCGGATTCTTTTTACACATCATGATCCTGCGAATATAAAGATATTTTTAGCGGACAAATTCAAGTTTGAGTCGTTTTTCATTCTTTACTGAATCTTCAACGACAATTTCCAACTCATGTTGTCCCGGCTTTACCTTTCCATCAAAATAATGGATCAACTTTTTATTTTTCGGATCGTATTCCAACAAGATCCACTCGCCGTCAACAAAAGCATTGTAAGCGCTTAAACCACTCAGGGAATCCTCTACGGTAAAACTCATGAAATCTGCCAGACTAAGATCTTCAGAAAATGATCCTGGTTTTAAACCGGGCGGCACCGTATCTATGACTACACTGTAATCTCCAAAAGTTCGCGATCTGGCCTGTAAAGTATCATTAACCCATTGCGTAGGCAAGCAGGAAATCTCACCTTTTTTACTTACCGAACAGATCAATGCTTTTTCTCTGTACAACTCATCAAGACTATCTACTGTAAGGGCAATTGAAAAAGGAGAATGCACCGGAGTTTCTTCATGGTGAATGCAATGAATATCACTAATAAAGTCCTCATCGGCTTTACGTATTGAATACGAAAAATCTAGATCATCATAAAGACTGTTACGCGCTATGAACAAGGCTACATTCTCATTCTTAAATTTGTTGTCTTCGTGGTACAAAAACACATTTTCGCCCTTGGGTTTAGGAGAGATCTTTAAACTACTGTCACTTGTAAAATGAAAAGATAACGTTGATGTATTTCCTTGCGTATCATTAATCACATACTCGGCCTGATGTACACCCACAGAATCGAAATCTATGCGTCCTTCATCCCTTAAGTATTCGTAAATACTCAATTTATTATTCGGATCTTTAAAGGATTTCTGAGGTCTTAAAGCATATTTTTTCTTCGCGTGATAATCCATTAGTGAATTGATGTATCTGGTTTCCGAAAAATCAAAACGCTCCATATCATGTTTGTAGATCAACACAGAATCGACAAACAATTCAATGCTGAAAACACCATTTTTATTAGGCGCATTGTCCAATTGGTCAAAAACATCAATGCCAAAGCCGATCAATCCGTTAACGCGGATACTTATGCTATCTATGCGGTATTTTTTTGATGTGATCTGCTGAACGGGAATTCTCAAAGTATCACGCATACCATTAATAACAGCACCATCATCCAGCGGATAAATATGAAGGTTTTTAATGGTTGGCGGTGTGGTATCTTTTGCTTTAAATCCAAATAAAAGCGGATTTATGATCTCTTGAGTTTTGGCATCCCGGATCTCAAAATGCAGGTGAGGTGCTGTAGAGCTGCCACTATTCCCGGTCCAGGCAATGGTGTCTCCTTTTTGACAGGGAAAGCTTCCCGTCTCAGGGAACAGATCAACCGCAAATTCTTGTTTTTTGTATTGTTCATCGAGCAAATAAGTTGCAACATCCGAATGAAAACGCTGCAAATGGGCATACACCGAAACATAACCGTTGTAATGGGTAAGATAAAGCGCTTTTCCGTAGCCTCCGGGGTTCGTTTTTACTCTCGACACATAACCGTCTTCAATGGCAATTACCGGAAATCCTTCCCGGCCTTTGGTCTTAATATCTATGCCCGAATGAAAATGATTGGACCTAAGCTCACCAAAAGTACCTGCCAAAACCAAAGGAATGTCCAACGGAGCCCCAAAATTTGTTTCAGAATAAGGAATTTGAGCCAGTGCAAAGCAACAGCTCATAAACGTAAAAAATAAAAGATGTACTAATTTATTCAGGCAATTCATTCCGACTCACGGTTTTATATTCCAATGCAAATTTAATTTTTTAGTCCATGTGAAGAAACTTTTTACAAAGAACGAAACAAAGGAATTTTTCGTCTGATTTAAATCGTTTTTTCTCATCGGATTACCTATATTTGTTTCATACTTGATGCTTTAATAATGGATCATTTAAGTGAAAGACTCGAAAATCTTCGTTCTCAGGTTCAAAAGTTGAATGTTACATTCAACCAACTGAATACTAAAAATGAAGACTTAGAGCTAGAAAATCAGGAACTTCGGGAGAAGTTATCACGTAAAGGAGAAAAGATCAAAGCACTCAAGGAAGAAAGGGAGTTGATCATCAACGCCAGGTCGCTTACAGATGTAGGGATGAGTAGTAAGGAAGCGCGGCTTAAGATCAACGAACTTGTACGGGGAATTGACAAGTGTATTGCACAGCTGAATCAGTGACATAGCTAAAATGGATAAACTTAAGATCAAAGTTTCAATAGCCGGGAGAGTATATCCCCTGACCATTAAACGAGAAGAAGAAGAGGATATCCGAAAAGCAGCAGCAAAGATCGAAGCTATTGTAAAGCAATTTGAATCAAATTATGCCGTGAAAGACAAACAGGATTTGTTGGCCATGTGCGCTTTACAGTTGTCCTCAAAGGTAGAAAGCTCAGAAGGCAAAA
>Ga0207964_1000309_pt1 | contig 14405 bp, 11 predicted proteins | sample Knorr_S23_td_250_FD_185608 | JGI IMG/M metagenome (GOLD analysis project Ga0207964, IMG submission 185608) | Marine microbial communities from Southern Atlantic Ocean transect - Knorr_S23_td_250_ad_251m_LV_A (SPAdes) (version 2) | ecosystem: Environmental > Aquatic > Marine > Oceanic | place...
CCAGATAAAATAGTCACTCCTTTGCCTTTGCGTCCCTTAGTTTCACGACTAATACGAATAATGCCATCGGTTTTTACCTGCGGCTTAGGCTCGCTCTGCGGTTTAATACGACCTGTTTCAGTGGAATATACCAGCCGTGATTCTTTATTGGACATTAATAGTTCTCACACAATAAGTATTTATATCGTTTCTAAGATTATCACTAATTTTAGGAATTTAATCATCATTTAACCCAAGCTTGTTATGGTTTTGATGCTCTAAAGTTACTTCTGTAGCTAAGAGCCTCCTGATATTGGGGAATATCAGGCACCTCCATTGCTACCAAGTCAGCAATACTGCGTGCTACCTTGAGTAATCGATGGAAGCTTCTGGTTGACAGCTTATAGCTATTAATAGCGCGATCAAAAAAATCCTGTTGTTGTTGATTTAATGGGCAGACCTTTTTCAGCTGTTGGTTATCGAGGCGCGCATTGACAGTACCCTGTCTGGCCATCTGTATGGCTCTGGCATCACAGACACGATGTCTAATTTGTTGGTTTGACTCGCCCTGTTGCTGTGATTCAGTCTGAAAAAGTTGTTTATTCTCAATACTGTTGACTGGTATATGCAGATCGATACGATCCAGTATAGGGCCGGATATTTTACTCTGATAGCGCGCTATTTTTTCCGCACTGCAATCACAGCGTTGGCTTCCCATATAACCGCAGGGGCAGGGGTTCATCGCCGCTATTAGCTGGAATTGGGCAGGGAAGCAAAGCTGTGCGGCGGCGCGAGATATATTGATTTCACCCGATTCTAGAGGTTCCCGCAATACTTCTAAAACAGATCGTTGAAACTCTGGCAATTCATCGAGAAATAAAATTCCCTGATGAGCGAGGGATATTTCCCCCGGCTGTGGTGAGCTACCGCCGCCCACCACGGCAATAGCAGATGCACTGTGATGGGGCGATCGAAAAGGGCGTTGGAATAAATCTTTACCCAACCCCTTGTTTGCCAGTGAGTGGATACAGGCGACTTGCAAAGCCTGTTGATTAGACATCGGCGGTAATATTCCAGCGAGGCGTCCCGCTAACATAGACTTGCCGGTGCCTGGTGGGCCGAACAGTAGCATATGATGACCACCGCAGGCGGCTATCTCTAGGGCGCGTTTAGCCTGTTTTTGGCCGATAACATCACTTATTTCAGGGTGCTGCGAATGAATCGTAGGCGGGGTTGCGTTCCAAGGTGTTAAGAGTTTTGTTTGATAGAGATGTGCGGAAACGTCTAGCAGATGTTTTGCGGCCAATACGGTAATGGATTCAACCAATGAGGTCTCTACAGCATTTTGTGGGCTAACAATTAACTGTTTATTTGCCGTTGCGCAGGCCATTGCTGAAGGTAGCATAGCCTCTACGCCGCGCAGTTCACCAGATAGTGCCAGCTCACCAATAAATTCATACTGATGTAATGGTTCTTTTGGTACTTGATCAGAGGCCGCTAGAATGCCAATTGCAATAGCCAAATCAAAGCGACTTCCCCCTTTGGGTAATTCGGCTGGAGCTAAGTTAACGGTGATACGGCGGTTGGGAAATTCAAACTTGGAGTTAATGATAGCGCTGCGAACTCGATCCTTGCTTTCCTTGACGGCGGTTTCTGGCAGACCGACAATATTAAAGGCGGGCAATCCGTTGGAGAGATGCACTTCCACTGAGACCAGAGGTGCCTGCAGCCCCAATTTGGCGCGGGTATTGACTATAGAGAGTGACATCCAATGTCCTTAATGATATTTAGATTGAATCCTATGCGGTATTTTCTAGCGATTGCTCGAGCTGCTTAAGCTGTAGCTCCAATTGCTCAATCTTTTCCCTTGACCGAGTGAGCACGGCTTTTTGCGCTTCAAATTCTTCTCTAGACACAATATCAAGCTTATTAAAGAGGTGATTGGTTGCGGCTTGCAGATAGACCATTGCCTCAGCGCTAAGAGCATGAGATCCCGCCATAGTCTGATTGAGTTGATCTTTCAGTTGTTGGTAAAACGCTTCAGATTTCATAGGTAAATGTTCCTTGTCCTCCTTACTGTAGCAAATTTGATTGCGGTTATCATGGTAATTTGAGTCTAGCCAAATAGGAGCACTGCTCGGTAAAAGCGAACTATATTGGTGCGCCTGCCCTAAATTAGATCAAAATGCTTGCACTTAATTAGATCACGCTGGGTGTGTGTTATATTTTTTCGTTGTTATTTCACTTAATTTAAAAAGTTGCTACGCTATATTGGTGCACTCGCCCTAAATTCAATTAAAATTTTTGCACTTAACTGGATCGTATTAGGGGATTTTTTGTATTTTGTGGTTGTTTTCTCCTGTTGATTTAAAAAGTTGGCATGATATATGCATTTATTATAGGGGCGTATTGTGGAAACATCCTTTGAACACGCACACTTTATTTAAGTCTTGGGAGATTTAAACAAAGAAGATTTGATCGGTGAAGCCGGAGGAAAATATATCGCCTCAAGCAGGTAGTACTAAAAACACCGAGAAAAGATTTGTAATAAATATGTTTAAAAAATCATGGGTGGCTCTGTCCCTCGGTGGAGAAATTCAATGAAAATGGTTACGGCAATAATAAAGCCTTTCAAGCTCGATGAAGTGAGAGAGTCTTTAGGTGAGCTCGGTGTGACGGGTGTTACTGTTACCGAAGTAAAAGGATTCGGGCGTCAGAAGGGGCATACAGAGCTCTATAGAGGCGCTGAATACGTGGTAGATTTTTTACCAAAAGTAAAGGTTGAAGTTGCTTTAGCGGATGATTTAGTAGACCCCGCGGTGGAAGCAATTACAGCAGCTGCTCAAACTGGAAAAATCGGTGACGGCAAAATTTTTATAACCAATACTGAACAAGTAATCCGAATCCGTACCGGCGAAACCGGTGCCGAAGCGATTTAATAAGAGGAATTTAAAATGACTGATATCTTTCAATTGCAATACGCGCTAGACACCTTCTATTTCTTGGTGTGCGGTGCATTCGTTATGTGGATGGCTGCTGGCTTTTCTATGCTAGAGGCTGGTTTGGTTCGTTCCAAAAATACCACTGAAATCTTAACCAAGAACGTTGCTCTATTCGCAATTTCTTGCACTATGTACCTAATTTGCGGTTACGCAATTATGTACGGCGGTGACACCTTCCTAAGCGGAATCGCTGGCGATGGTGTAGCTGATGACTGGACCTATGCTCCAGCTGCAGATTTCTACTTCCAGGTAGTATTCGTAGCAACGGCTATGTCGATTGTTTCTGGCTCTGTTGCTGAGCGTATGAAGCTTTGGTCCTTCTTGCTATTCGCTGTTGTTATGACAGGCTACATCTACCCAATGGAAGGTGCTTGGACTTGGGGCGGTGTTTCTGTATTCGGTATGTACACCCTTGGCGATCTTGGATTCTCTGACTTTGCCGGTTCTGGTATCGTTCACATGGCAGGTGCTTCTGCAGCATTGGCTGGTGTTATCTTACTTGGCGCTCGTAAAGGTAAGTATGGTTCTAATGGCGAAGTTAACGCAATCCCCGGCGCTAACTTACCGATGGCTACTCTAGGTACATTCATTCTATGGATGGGTTGGTTCGGCTTTAACGGCGGTTCAGTACTAGCGACTGCTTCTGTTGAGAGTGCTAACGCGGTTGCAATGGTATTCTTGAATACTAATGCTGCTGCTTCTGGTGGTCTTATTGCTGCACTAATCGTTGCTAAGCTTCTATTTGGTAAAGCTGATCTAACGATGGCTCTTAACGGTGCCCTAGCAGGTCTAGTTGCAATTACTGCTGAGCCTTCTACGCCATCGGCACTTCAAGCGACGTTATTCGGTGCTTTAGGTGGTGTATTGGTTGTATTCAGTATTCTTACTCTAGACAAGCTAAAAATAGACGATCCTGTGGGCGCTATCTCTGTTCACGGTGTTGTAGGTCTTCTAGGTCTATTGCTAGTGCCAGTAACAAATGATGGCTCTTCTTTCTCGGGTCAGTTGATTGGTGCTGCTACCATCTTTGTATGGGTATTCGCAACAAGCTACATTGCTTGGTACGTTATTAAAGCGCTTATCGGTCTTAGAGTTTCTGAAGAAGATGAAGCTAATGGTGTTGATTTGGCTGAATGCGGGATGGAAGCTTATCCTGAATTCACTAGCTCAAAAAGCTAAGTTTTCTGCTGTACAAGCATACCGGGGCCCTGTGCCCCGGTTTTTTTTGGCCTTTAAAAAACCAAAATTCATAAGGGATGCGCCATCTATATTTTTTGTTACAAGAAAATTTTAATTTCAAAGATGCAATATAATTAATAAACAGGTATCTTTACCTTACTACTAATTAAATTTTTGTATGAGGAGTGCTTTATGTTTTTGGTGTCAGCGACAATAAAACCATTTAAATTAGATGATGTTCGCGAAGCTTTGTCTGATGTGGGTGTTCAGGGTATAACTGTGACAGAGGTAAAGGGCTTTGGGCGCCAGAAAGGCCATACCGAATTGTACCGAGGGGCTGAATATGTGGTCGATTTTTTGCCTAAGGTGAAACTGGAAGTTGTGGTAGCCGATGATATTCTTGATGCCGTTATCGAGGCAATTGAGAAAGCGGCTAAAACAGGTAAAATTGGTGACGGTAAAGTATTTGTTTACAAAGTTGAGCAAGCATTGCGTATACGCACCGGTGAAACCGGCGAAGAAGCATTATAATCCTCGGTAATATCATCTAAACTGGTTGTATATAGGCAACCCTTTGCAGGGTTGCCTCCCCTCATAGAAACACCCTTAGGAGAATATTTTGGGCTTAACCACTAAGTCAGGTTTTTTGTTGTTTATATTGGTGCTGTGCTGTTTATTTGGTGCGGCAAAATTTTTTGCTGAAGATGCAGAAAAGTTTGCTGTTACAGATGAAGCGAATAATATCTCTCAAGCAGAAACTAATGATATCTCTCAACCAGAAACTAATAATATCTCTCAGCCAGAAACCAATAATATTCTTAAAAATTTGTTAACAGCAAGACCGGATCTTGAGTTTTCGATTGTCGGAATGTCTTCCGTTCCAGGCGTTTACGAAGTTCAAGTTAAAAACGGGCCTCTGCTATTTGTTCATGAGTCGGGTGAATACTTATTTCAGGGTGATCTACTTCAGGTAACAGCTAATGAGATTATTAGCACTATGGAGTTAAGACAGTCCGTGAAAAGGCGTCAGCTATTTGCCGAGCGTTCGGCAGAAGATATGATTATCTTTAAGCCTGAGGGCGAATCTAAGGCAATTATGAATGTGTTTACTGATGTAGATTGTGGTTACTGTCGCAAGTTTCATCGAGAAGTCCCTCAGTTAAATGCTATGGGTATAGAGGTTAGATACCTAGCATTCCCAAGAGCGGGAATACCATCAGGTTCCTACAATAAAATTGCTAAAGCTTGGTGTGCAGAGGATAAGCAAGATACTCTAACCAAGGTAAAAAATGGTCAGTCTGTTGATGTTGAAGTCTGTGAGAACAACCCAGTGGCAGAACACTATGCCTTTGGCAACAGCATTGGTGTCACCGGAACGCCGGCGATTATTTTAATGGATGGAACTCTTATCCCCGGCTATCAGCCTGCTGAAAATTTTGCACAACTGATGGGTATTACAGCCGAATAAACGACAGGTCCGATAATTCTATCGGACCATTTGCGTGAAAAACGTAAAAATAACCCCGAAAAAGCCTCTTTTAGTATAGAATTGCGCCATTGACAGAGCTCAATTAGGCGTTTACTGTTGCCGCCATTTTTTAGCGAAACAATACCTAAAATATTATTAATTTTTGGAGAGTGAACGTGCGATCTGTGCAAATTGGCATCTGCGGTTTAGGAACTGTTGGATCCGGCGTATTTAATGTTATAACCCGCAATTCAAGCAGTATTAATGATCGTGCAAACTGCGATATTAATATACTACAGATTGGTGCCCGCCGAGATAACCCAAGCTGCGACACCTCAAATATAGCTGTTGTGCGAGATATTTTTGAGGTCGCTCAGAATCCCAAAATAGATATTGTGGTCGAATTAATTGGCGGCACAACGGTTGCCTATGATTTGGTGATGACGGCATTAAAGAATAATAAGCATGTAGTTACAGCCAACAAAGCATTGATTGCTGAACACGGTATGGAAATTTTTTCCCTTGCTGCGTCTCGGGGTCTTGTGGTTGCCTATGAGGCGGCGGTTGCTGGTGGAATTCCCATTATTAAAGGTCTTCGCGAAGGGCTGTCTGCCAATAAGATCAATTGGGTTGCTGGTATAATCAATGGCACTACCAACTTTATTCTTACCGAAATGGACACCAAGGGGCGTGATTTCAATGATGTCCTAGTGGAAGCTCAGGAAAAAGGTTATGCCGAAGCAGACCCAACGTTTGATGTTGAGGGTATAGATGCAGCGCACAAGCTGGTTATTTTGGCCTCTATTGCCTTTGAGATGCCACTAACACTGGAAGGCTTGTATACCGACGGCATTACCCAGTTAGAGCCTCAAGATGTCGCCTATGCCAAACAGCTTGGCTATGCGGTCAAGCATCTGGGGATTGCCAGACAGACCGATCAAGGCGTGGAGCTTCGGGTCCATCCTACATTAGTACCTCATAAAAGTATGATTGCTGGCGTCAATGATGTCTCCAATGCCGTTATGATTAATGCAGACGCCGTAGGCACTACCTTATTTTGTGGGCCGGGTGCGGGTGCAGAGCCAACAGCCTCTTCTGTTATTGCTGATATTGTGGATGTGGCTCGCAGCATAGAGGCTTCATCGGATGCTAAAGTGAATGCTTTAGGTTGTCCGATATCACAGTTAGACCAACGGAATATCATGCCGATTGAAGAGATTGAAACTAGCTTTTATATGCGTTTCTCTGCCCTTGATAAGCCGGGTGTGTTATCAGATATCACCAAAATTATGGGTGATTCTGGTATCAGTATCGAAGCGATTGTTCAAAAAGAACAACCTGTGGGTGAGGATTACGTAAACGTGATTATCGTTACCAATGTCACCCAAGAAAAGCTATTAAATACTGCCGTGGAGCGTATAGAAAAGCTTGAAACTGTTCGTGATACCATTAAATTTATCCGCGTGGAGCATTTGGATCAGTAAATGAAATATATAAGTACCAGAGGCGGCGTAGAGCCAAAAAGTTTTGAAGATGTTGTGCTGACCGGTCTTGCTGAAGATGGTGGTTTATTTGTGCCAGAGCAATTGCCAAAGTTTAGCATTGAAGAAATAGCCTCATGGGGCGAGCTTTCCTACGAGGAACTAGCCCTAAAAATTATTACGCCATTTGTGGGTGGGTCGATCCCTGAACAGGATTTAAGACAGTTGATTGAAAAATCCTACGCAGGCTTCCGCCACGAAGCAGTAGCGCCATTGGTTCAAGCGGGACACAATCAATGGATATTAGAACTTTTCCAAGGTCCAACACTGGCATTTAAGGATTTCGCGCTACAATTCTTGGGTAATCTTCTCGATTATATTCTTGCCAAACGCAATCAAAAAGTAGTCATTATGGGGGCTACTTCTGGGGATACTGGCTCTGCGGCGATTGAAGGTTGCAGGCACTGCAAGAATCTAGATATTTTTATTCTTCACCCCTACCAGCGCGTATCAGAGGTTCAGCGTCGTCAAATGACTACTGTTCTGGCAGATAATATTCACAATCTGGCATTGCATGGCAATTTTGATGACTGCCAAAATATGGTCAAAGCAAGCTTCTCAGATCAATCTTTCCTACCTGAAGGCAGGCCCCTTGCTGCAGTTAACTCGATTAACTGGGCGCGTATTATGGCGCAGATTGTGTACTATTTTTGGGCCTCTCTAGCTCTAGGCGGACCCCATAAAAAAGTATCATTCTCAGTACCAACAGGTAACTTTGGTGATATTTTTGCCGGATACCTAGCTCATCAAATGGGTTTGCCCATTGAGCAGTTAGTGATTGCAACTAACCAGAATGATATTTTGCATCGTTGTATTAGTGAAAACGATCACAGTACTCAGCCACTTCAACAAAGTTTGGCGCCCAGTATGGATATTATGATTTCCAGTAACTTTGAGCGTCTTCTTTTTGATCTTTATGAGCGCGATGGGCAACAGATTGCCCGCTTGATGACAGATGCTAAGAATGGCCATATGGCGCTTAATGACCAAGTATTGGCTAAGGCTAGAAAACTATTCTCAAGTTATCGCTGTGACGATGATGGTATGGTCGAGGTTATTCGCTCTACCTATGAAGATAGTGGTTATCTACTGGATCCGCATACGGCGATTGGCTTGGCAGCTGCGCGTGAATGCAGCAACAATAAAGCGACGCCAATGATCACCTTGGCAACAGCGCATCCGGCAAAATTCCCCGATGCAGTTCGGCAAGCCGGATACCCTGAAGATCCTGCGCTACCACCTCATATGGCCGATCTGTTTGATCGTGAAGAGCGCTACACTGTGCTTGATAGCGATAAGCAAGCCGTTCAGAAATTTATAGCGGAAAATATTGTTTCCTAGATTAAACCTGTAGTACTAAATTGCAGACATAAAAAAACCGGCAGCCGCCGGTTTTTTTACCAATTGAATAAATTACTTGGCGGCTAGCGCTTTAACTTTAGCGTTAAGGCGGCTCTTATGGCGCGCAGCTTTATTCTTATGGATAATTCCTTTGTCAGCCATACGATCGATTACTGGAACCGACGTAGTAAAGGCTTCTTGGGCTGCAGTAGCATCGCCACTTTCGAGGGCTGCATCAACCTTCTTAATGTAGGTGCGAACCATTGAGCGAAGGCCAGCATTATGCTGACGTCTTTTTTCGTTTTGACGTGCGCGTTTTTTTGCTTGTGCTGAATTAGCCACTTAAACTATCTCCTAAATAAGGGAACTCTGTAAAGGCGCGGAAATATACATTGTTATTTGGCGAGATTCAACCTTAATATTGCGCTTTTTATAGACTTTTTGACTGTTTAACAGGAATTATTTTTTCAGCATTCCCATTCAAGTGATAGATTCCCTTGGACTGGGTTGTGAGTACCGTTAAACTGTGGTGCAGAATTCTTATGATGGGATGCACAGTGACCGAGGAAGCCGCACAGCAGAAAAAAGACCATGGACTACTTCGCTCTAGCGGCGTGGTCAGTTTTTTTACCATGCTCTCTCGGTTTTTGGGGCTTGCTCGGGATGTGGTCTTTGCTCGGGTAATCGGTGCCGAGGCATTGGCCGATGTGTTCTTTGTTGCCTTTAAAATTCCTAACTTTTTTCGTCGTCTATTTGCTGAGGGTGCCTTTGCTCAAGCCTTTGTGCCTATTCTTGGCGAGTATAGAGAAAAGGGCAGTGCAGCGGCAGTAAGGGCACTTGTAAGTCGCGTTGCCGGCAATCTTGGCCTAACGCTAATTCTTATTACCCTGTTTATTGTTTTGGCCTCACCGTTGATGGCGGCTATTTTTGCCCCTAGCTGGTATATGGATAATCCAAGCAAATTTGCTGCTACCGCAGAAATGTTGCGGATTACCTTTCCCTATTTATTGTTTATCTCTATGACTGGTGTTGCCGGCGCGGTACTCAATAGCTATGACCGCTTTGCAGTGCCCGCTTTTACCCCGCTGTTACTGAATGTCACGCTTATTGTCGCCGCCTTAATTGGGGCGCCATTATTTGATCAGCCGGCCTATGCCCTCGCTTGGGGAGTGCTGGTTGCCGGTATAGTGCAGTTTGTTTTTCAATTACCCTTTTTACGCAGTATTCATATGCTGCCAATGCCAAAGGTTGATTGGCAGCATTCAGGGGTCAAAAAGGTATTGACGCTGATGGCGCCGGCTATTTTTGGTGTTTCGGTAAGTCAGATTAACCTTTTGCTAGATACAGTACTCGCAACATTCTTGCCTACCGGCAGTGTGTCGTGGCTTTACTATTCAGATCGACTATCTGAATTGCCGCTGGGTGTCTTTGGTATCGCCATAGCCACAGTTATTCTCCCTAACTTATCACGCCATCATATTGCCCAGTCTAACCAAGCCTTTTCGCAAACACTGGATTGGGCATTAAAAATGATTTTAGTGATTGCAGTGCCAGCGGCTGCGGCATTAATACTGCTGGCTGAGCCTATTTTGGCAACCTTATTTTACTATGGTGAAGTAATGACGTTGCGGGATATGACAATGGCATCCCTCAGTCTTAAAGCCTATGCGGCTGGGCTTATCGCCTTTATGTTAATTAAAGTATTGGCTCCCGGATTTTTTGCGCGACAGGATATGCGAACGCCGGTGCGTATAGGCGTTATCGCTATGGTTCTCAATATGCTGTTTAATCTATTGCTGGTTATTCCGTTGCATAAATACTGGCAAATTGGTCATTTAGGGTTGGCGGCAGCGACTTCGCTATCGGCATTTATCAATGCCCTATTGCTGTTTATAAGTTTGCGTAAAAAAGCCATTTATCAGCCTTCTAAGGGGTGGTTAAGGTTCTTTGCAGGCCTAATTGGCTCTGTGGTAATAATGTTATTGGTGCTAACTCAGCTACTAGATATATGGGGTGGGGTTGAGGTTTTTTATCAGCTATTTTGGATGCAGCGAATATCGACTATTGCGATGCTTTGTGGTGCTGGTTTTATCTCATTTATGGGTAGTTTATATCTGTTTGGTTTCAGGTTGTCGGATATGCGAGGCCCTGCAAAAGCGACCAATGATCAGAATGAATAATTGGTCGTTGTTTAAGAAATATATTTTGATTAATTTTTGTCGTGCCATTTGGGTGCTATGCCTTACCTTTCTGGCGATTGCTAGGTATACTCGACGCCTTAACTAAAGAGTGCCTGACTTGGTGTTAAAACAGCCGAAAATGACCCTGATTCGCGACTTAGATCGGCCGCGACTTTGCGACCGACAATCGGTAGTGACCATTGGTTCGTTCGATGGCGTTCATCTAGGGCATCAAGCTATCTTGCAGCAAGTAATCGATCAGGCAAAAAGCTCAAATAGACTGGCTGTTGCCATGACGTTTGAGCCTCAACCACAAGAATATTTTTCTGCGCAGACTGCACCGCCCAGATTGATGCGTTTGCGTGAAAAGATTGAAGCGCTTATAGCGTTCGGAGTGGATCTAGTGGTCTGTTTGCGTTTTAACAGCGAGTTTCGCAGTTTAACAGCTGCGGAGTTTGTGCAGAATATTCTGGTTGATGGTGTGAATACCCAGCATTTGATTGTGGGGGATGATTTTAGATTTGGTTGTGATCGAAAGGGTGATTTCCATAGGTTGGAAACAATGGGCCAGCAACTAGGTTTTAGCGTGCAGGACACACAAACCATAGAGGTTCAAGGTCAAAGGGTAAGTAGTACGCTTGTCCGTCAATTACTCCAACAATGTGATTTCAAACAGGTGGGTCGACTATTGGGGCGACCCTTCGCGATCACCGGAAAAGTGACATATGGGCAGCAGCTGGGGCGCCAATTGGGATTTCCCACAGCTAATGTTAACCTTAATCGGTGTACAGCACCCTTGGCTGGGGTTTATGCGGTATGGGTAGATATCGAGGGTTTAGAGGGTCGCCTAAAGGGTGCGGCCAATGTGGGTGTTCGCCCTACCATAGGCGATATAATTAAGCCTATATTGGAAGTACATCTACTGGATTTTGATCAACAAATTTATGGTCGAAAAATAAGCGTAGAATTTGTTCATAAAATTAGAGATGAGCAGCAATTCACTAATTTAGATGATCTCTCTGAGAGTATTAGTGACGACGTAACAAAGATTAAGCAGTGGTTTGCTGAAAATAGCGTTTAAATCAAAATGAAAAGATTGGAAAAGTTTACTAGAATATGACCGATAGCAAAGATTACAAGGCAACATTAAATCTGCCAAAAACTGATTTTCCCATGCGGGCTAATCTTGCCCAGCGTGAGCCCGCGATGTTGAAGCAGTGGCAGGATGAGAATCTTTACCAGCAGATTAGACAGGCTAGAGCGGGCTGTGAAAAATATATTCTTCACGACGGCCCTCCCTACGCCAATGGCGATATTCATTTAGGCCACGCGGTCAATAAAACGCTGAAGGATATAGTGATTAAATCCAAGACTCTGAGTGGTTTCGATGCGCCCTATATTCCCGGTTGGGATTGCCATGGTCTGCCTATCGAGCACAATGTAGAAAAGAAGATTGGCAAGGCAGGGGTTAAAGTTGAGTACTCAAAGTTTCGACAAAAATGTCGAGACTATGCCATGCGCCAAGTCGAAGGGCAGCGTAAAGATTTTGTGCGTATTGGCGTGTTAGGCGACTGGGATAACCCTTACCTCACCATGAATTTTGATGTCGAGGCCGATATTATTCGCGCGGTGGGCAAAATTGCCGAGAATGGCCATTTGGTTAAAGGTTACAAGCCAGTCTACTGGAGCGTTGTAGGTGGATCCGCGCTTGCCGAAGCCGAAGTGGAATATCAGGATAAAACCTCCTTTTCCATTGATGTTGCCTACCCGATTGAAGAGCAGGCAGCACTAGACAAGCTAGACACTGCCTTTGCTGGATTATCTGGAGAGGGGGCAGTGAGTCTGCTGATCTGGACTACTACGCCTTGGACAATTCCCAGTAGTCAGGCCATTAGTATTGGCGCTGAGCTGCAATATAGTTTGATTCAAGCCGGTTCGGTTAGATTGGTATGTGCCACAGAGTTAGTTGAATCCGTGGCTGAGCGACTTGAGTTAACCGATTACCAGGTTTTAGCCTGCTGTCAGGGTTCGGCACTGGAAAGTATTGTTGCTAGTCATCCATTTTATCAGCGACCAATTCCAGTGCTTTTGGGTGACCATGTAACTACAGATGCAGGTACCGGCTGTGTGCATACAGCGCCAGATCATGGCTTGGATGACTTTGCTGTATCCAATCAATATGGCATCGGCACCCTTAACTATATTTTGGATAACGGTGTATTTAGAGATGATGTGGAATTATTTGCAGGTCAGCATGTCTACAAGGTAGATGAGCAGGTAATCGACGTGCTAACCGAGCATGGCAAGCTGATGAGTTGTGGCAAAATAACCCATAGCTATGCCCATTGTTGGCGCACCAAGACGCCGCTTATTTACCGAGCTACGCCGCAATGGTTTGTCTCCATGGATCAGAATGGTCTGTTAGATAAAGCCAAAGCTGCCATTAAATCAGTCAGTTGGCACCCAGATTGGGGAGAGGCTCGTATTAAAGGAATGCTTGAAGCTAGCCCCGACTGGTGTATATCTCGCCAGCGAACATGGGGTGTTCCTATAGCGCTTTTTGTGCATAAACAAACAGGGGAGATTCACCCTGATACAGCGACTATTATTGAAAAGGTAGCGAAGCTAGTCGAGCAGGATGGAATGGATGCTTGGTATGAGCTCGACGCCAGTGAATTATTGGGTTCAGAGGCAGATAACTACCAAAAAGTCACAGATACCTTGGATGTTTGGTTTGACTCTGGTGTCACTCATGCCTCAGTTATCGGTGCTCGCGATGAATTGTGCTATCCGGCGGATCTCTACCTAGAGGGCTCCGATCAGCATCGTGGTTGGTTTCAGTCATCGCTAAAAACCGCGATTGCGATTAATGGTACGGCACCTTACAAGGCCGTGTTAACTCATGGTTTTACGGTGGATGAAAATGGACGAAAAATGTCCAAATCCATCGGCAATGTGGTTTCGCCGCAAAAAGTGATCAATGAGTTGGGGGCAGATGTATTGCGACTGTGGGTTGCCAGTGCCGACTTTAGTGCTGAGATGACAGTATCCGATGAAATCCTTAAGCGAGCCGGTGAATCCTATCGAAGAATTCGCAATACCGCGCGTTACTTTCTATCCAATATAGATGGCTTTGACCCGCAGCAACATGCTGTAGAACAGACTGATTTATTGGCGTTGGATCGCTGGGCAATCGACTGTGCTGCGCAATTGCAAGAACAAATTATCAGTGACTACAACAGCTTTCAATTTCATCAGATTTATCAGAAATTGCACAATTTCTGTGTGCGCGATATGGGTGGGTTCTATTTGGATATTATCAAAGATCGCATCTACACCTGCGCTGAAGACAGCTTGCCTCGCAGATCAGCGCAGACAGCGCTTTATCATATAAGCGAAGCATTTGTTCGCTGGATAGCCCCGATCACAAGTTTTACCGCCCACGAGATCTGGCGTTATTTGCCCGGTGAGCGCGATAACTATGTGTTTACTGCGCAGTGGTACCCATTGCAACGCCTGACCGAAAATGAGTCAATTACTGAGCAGGATTGGGCGGTTATCTTGCAGGCCAAAGAAGCGATTAATAAGGTGATCGAAGATCAGAGAAATTTGGGTAATATTAAGGGTTCATTGGAAGCCGATATCCAAATCTTCGCCGAGCAAGATATGCAGCGTTCGCTGGCAAAACTCGAGCAGGAGTTGCGTTTTGTCACTA
>Ga0207964_1000310_pt1 | contig 14371 bp, 15 predicted proteins | sample Knorr_S23_td_250_FD_185608 | JGI IMG/M metagenome (GOLD analysis project Ga0207964, IMG submission 185608) | Marine microbial communities from Southern Atlantic Ocean transect - Knorr_S23_td_250_ad_251m_LV_A (SPAdes) (version 2) | ecosystem: Environmental > Aquatic > Marine > Oceanic | place...
GAAAGGTTTAAGTTGTTGAAGTTTAGTACAGCTTGTGAAGCTTGTTGAAGAACCTCTTGCGGCAGTATGCAAGGTCCGGCACTGAAGTTGTGTTTTTTCATCTTTAAAATGAGTCAGTTTGGCTTAGTGAATAAAAAAGCAAAATTCGACTATTTAAAGGATATGAGAAAAATTTTAGCCGGTTATTATTAATAAATTTTAATCGTAAAATATAGGCAAATCATGGTATTTAGATGGCTAGTTGGTAATGACTAATGGCTAATTTTTAGATTAGTACATTTTCCGACTATAATTTGTCATTATTAATTAGTCATTACTAGTTGGTAATTATTGAGCTTGTAACCCTCTTTGGATGTTTTTGGCTTGTTTTCTATCCTGACTTTTGTCGTTAAAAGCAGGGATGTCTTCTACTAGACGCCATTTTCCGTTTTTAAAGGTAAGCCCGTCGTAGCTAAGGCTTGGAACGTAAAATTCAAACATACCTTTTTCTGCACCTTCTAAAGGTTCAAGATGATCGAAAATGATGTAGTCATTCTTTTCATTATACCCTATATTAGTACTGCTTTTCTTAGAGTATTCCAAGATCATTCTATAGCGGGTACCGTCATTCATTTTTATGATAGGGGCACCAAATACGGGTTTTTCATCTTCGTCGAAATAAAGGATGTCAATAACTCTTTTTGTGGTAGATATATTATTTCCGTCCCAACCTAAAAGTGTGTAGTAGTTTTTCTTTTCAAATTTGGTATGCACGATGTCCGAGTATAGTGCACCAAACCAGTCACCATCTGTAAATATTTTATACTCTTCATCTTCTACAAAAGAAGAGATGTCAGAAAGTTTAAAGAAAGATAGTTCTTTTTTACGCTTTTTATAAAACTGTAGGTATGCATAATATTTAAAAGAGCCATCTTCTCTTGGGACTACCCAGTTAAATAGTTTAAACTTTTTATCAGGAGCAGTTAAAATGCCGATGTTTTGAATGTTTTCAAACGGGTATTGAAAGCTTCCTTTAAGCAATAAAATTTCTTCAATATCTTCTGTAAGTAATTTATTGGCTTCATCTTTTAAAGAATCGGAACCTGCCGTTAAAATTTTATTGGCTAAGGTTTGTAATCTTGATTCAAAAAATATGAAATCACCTTCGTTTTGAGCCTGACTTATGAATGAAAATGAAAGTACAGCAAATAGAAGATATTTAAAGTTTTTATTCACAGTGAAGTAGTGCTTTTTTTGCAAGAAGTTCTTCTTCTGTTTCTACATGGTCCTCATCAGGCACACAACATTCCACAGGGCATACTGCAGCACATTGAGGTTCTTCATGGAAACCTTTACATTCGGTACATTTATCTGTTGCTATATAGTAGAAATCGTAGGAAATAGGTTCTAGTTCTTCGTCTGCATCAGCAGAAATTCCAGTTTTGGAATTGACTTGACCTGTAAGTTCAGTTCCTTCAGCAAAAGTCCACTCTACTCCGCCTTCATAGATTGCCGTATTTGGGCATTCCGCTTCACATGCTCCACAATTGATGCATTCATCAGTGATTATAATTGCCATTGTCTTTTATGTTTTAAAGATTTGTATGTTTGCGAGACAAAGATAGAAAAAACATTATTGATGAATCGCGAAAAGATCATTGAAGCGTTTAGTTGTTTAGGAACGTTTATGAGCCAGTTTCAGTTTGTTGAAACAGAGAAGAAAGATATTGCTTTAAATGGGCCGTTTTATGAGGTGTTCTCTTCAGCGATCTTTTCGGCAAAAGTTTACAACGGTTGGTTTGAGGAAAAGCAGGTGCGTAGATCTGTTGTTGCCTTATCACAATGGTTAAAAAGGGAAGTGTTGTTGGAATGGTCTTCAAAGTATGATTGGAATAATCACTCAAAAAAAGTAGCTATTATTATGGCCGGTAATATTCCTTTAGTTGGGTTCCATGATTATGTTTGTGCATTGATGAGTGGGAATCATTTGTTGGTCAAATTGTCTTCTGACGATAAAATTTTATTGCCTTTAATAACAAAGATGTTGATTTATTTGAACCCTGAATTTGAGAATAGAGTAGTATTTACTGAATCCAAAATGGAAGATTTTGATGCAGTTATTGCGACAGGGTCTGATAATACGGCTCGTTATTTTGATCATTACTTTGCTAAGTACCCTCATATTATTCGAAAGAACAGAAATTCAGTAGCTGTTTTAACCGGAAATGAGTCTAAAGAGGAATTGACAGCTCTTGGTGATGATGTTTTTGCATATTATGGATTAGGTTGTAGAAATGTATCTAAAGTTTATGTTCCTAAGGATTACAATTTTGATTTGTTGTTCGAAGCTTTTTATGAATACAAAGATGTTTTAGACAATAAAAAATACGCCAATAATTTCGATTATTACCGTGCTCTGTTTTTAATGGGTGGTAACGATATGTTAGAAAATGGTTTCTTGTTATTAAGAGAGGATACTTCATTGTCTTCACCAATATCTATGCTTCATTATGAAAACTATGATTGCGTTGAAATGCTACAAAAACATCTGGCAACAAAAACCGATCAAATACAATGTGTAGTGTCTATACTTGACATTCCTAATTCATTTGATTTAGGACAGGCACAGTCTCCTGCTGTTAATGATTATGCAGATGGAGTTGATACTATGGAATTTTTGACGAATTTATAGCTGTTTAATAATTTTGGTGAACAGGCTGGTAAGGTGAGGCTCTGCTTTTTTTGCAGTAGCTATAATTTCTTCAATAGAAACCGGAACTAAATTCTCCGGATTGCATTCGTCGGTTAATACGGATACTACGGCACAAGGTAAGTTCATGTGGTTGGCAACGATGACTTCGGGAACCGTTGACATTCCGACCAAGTCGGCACCTAAGATTTTTAACATTCTGTATTCGGCTCTCGTTTCCAGCGAAGGACCTTGCCATGCAGCATATACACCTGTATGGAAGTTGCAGTCAATATTGTGAGCACATTCCCATAGTAAATCACGTAATTTTTTATTGTAAGGCTCAGACATGTCGGTAAACCTTGGGCCGTGTTCATCTATATTTTTCCCTCTAAGTGGATTATCAAATAAGAGGTTGATATGGTCGTTTAGAATAACTAGGTCTCCTTTTTTGTAATTGGGGTTTATTGCTCCCGAAGCGTTTGAGATCAGTAGATTGTTAATTCCTAATTCTTTAAGAACTCTAATAGGAAAAGTGATTTCTTTTGCTGTATAGCCTTCGTAATGGTGAAATCGACCTTGCATAATGATAACAGGTTTTTTTGCTATTGTTCCAAAAATCAATTGACCCTGATGTGATTCTACTGTAGATACGGGGAAATGTGGTATGTCTCCATAGGGAATGGAGAGCTCTATGTTACATTTTTCGAGTAAACCACCCAGCCCCGTACCTGAAATAATTCCAGTATTGGGTTGAGTAAATTTAAAATTATTAATGAAGTTTACGGCTTCTCGTATGGTTTGCATTTTATCTGTTTTGGGTAAAAGTAATGAACCTTACTTGGGTTTTTCATAATTTTAGATGTAAAGATTATTTTGATAATTGGTTGAATTTTATATATTTGTAATAGGCGTCAACGAAAGTTGATGTTTTATTATTTAAAAAGACATTGCCCCCCCTGTAATTAGAATTGAAGAAAGCAATCGATATCGGTTGCTTTCTTTGGTGATGAACTAACCACCTTTTTTCTTGGCTTTATATCCTTTCTCAATCAGTAGAGCGAGAATCTTATCTCTAAAATCACCTTGAATTAAGATTTCACCTTCTTTTACAGTGCCACCAACTCCACAGTATGTTTTAAGTTGTTTTCCTAAGTTTTTAAGGTCATCTGTTGTGCCAACAAAATCGATTATGGCAGTAACTACTTTGCCTCCTTTTTTGCGATCTAAGATAATTCTTAAATCCTGCTCATTTGGAGGTAGCGTTTCTTCTTCTGATTCATCGTCATAAGAATAGTCGTAGTTTTGGTTGGTAGAGTACACGACACCGGAAATATCTTTATTTTTCTTCTTTTTCCCCATGATTGTTTCTTTATAAAGATGAAGTTATGTGATGCAAAAAACACGTGTAATGAGCATGGTTGAATCTTAAACTTTCAACTTTTAATCTAAATACACTTCAATTAATCCTTCAGGACAAGTTAAGTAAAGGCATTCATTTTTTCTATCCAATTTATCGATAATAGAGTCTGCAATTGGAATGAGAACTTCTTTATCGCCGTTTTCGATAGCGAAAAGGGGTTGTACTGCCTGATTCACCACTTCTTTTACGACACCAACTTCTCCGTAAGATCTGTCGATGACTTTGAAGCCTTCGATTTCGTGGTAGTAAAATTTGTTTCCTTCCATGGGTGGAAGAAAAGAGAGAGGAAGGTATAGTCCGCATTTGCAAAGTTTATCTGCTTCTGCTTCCGTATCTATCCCTTCAAAGTGTATGTGTAAGAATCCTTTTTGAGTGAGTTTACAAGAGCTCATAAAAAAAGGAATCAGCCTTCCTTTTCTATCAACGAAGACTGATTCCAAATTTTTGTATCTCGAAGGATCATCAACATCTAACTTTATAAGCAGGTCTCCTTTAAAACCGTGTTTACGGCTAATGTGACCAATAAAGTAGCAGTCCTTCAATTTCATTACTCTGCAGCTTCCTCAGCAGGAGCTTCCTCAGCAGGAGCTTCTTCAGCAGGAGCTTCTTCAGCAGCAGCTTCCTCAGCAGGAGCTTCTTCAGTAGGAGCTTCTTCAGTAGGAGCTTCTTCAGTAGCGGCTTCAACAGCAGGAGCTTCTTCAGCAGCAGCTTCCTCAGCAGGAGCTTCTTCAGCAGCGGCTTCAACAGCAGGAGCTTCTTCAGCAGCAGCTTCCTCAGCAGGAGCTTCTTCAGTTTCTTCAACTTCAGGAGTATTTTTAGCAATAATTTCAGCTTCTTTAGCAGCTCTGGCTTCTTTTTCTGCAGCAAGTGCTTTAGCAGCAGCAGCAGCTTTAGTTTTTTCGATAGCGCTAGTAGCGTCACTAATTTGTTTAGCCTTAGTTTCTAACCACGTATCGTACTTTGCTAAAGCTTGCTCTTCAGTATGAGCACCTTTTTTAACACCGTCTAAAAGGTGTTTTTTCATCATAACACCTGTGTAAGACAAAATTGTTCTGACTGTATCCGTAGGGACAGCACCAACTTGAACCCAGTAAAGAGCTCTATCGTGATTCAGGTCAATTGTTGCGGGAGCATTGTTAGGATTGTAAAGACCTAACTTTTCGATGTAACGACCATCACGTTTAGAGCGAGAGTCGGCAGCCACTATATGATAAATTGGTTTACCTTTTTTACCGAAGCGTTGCAATCTAATTTTAGTTGCCATAGTTAATTGTTTAAGGGTCCGAAACCCGGTTAATTAATAATTCTCTTTCTCGAAGAGAGGCGCAAATTTACGCTTAATTATTTAGATGACAAAGTGATTAGTAATTTGTGACCAGTTGGCAAAATACGAATCTACTATCATGCTTATTACCTTGTGCCTCAAAAAAAATAAAAATACATTTGAACAGTTAAATAGACGTGGAAGTGGTTTTTAAAATAATAGTTGCTTTGTTGCTTATGGTTTGTCAAACTGTAACTGCTCAACCCGAATGGGAGTCTGGACAGGTTTTGTGTGATTCTGTGTACAGTACTAAGATCAAGACTTGTATGTTAACGCCCCTAGAGTCTTTGATTGATTTCCCTGTTATTGCGATGAATTCTCCAGAAAGACTTCTTTTACAGTTTGATGATTTTGATTTTGATTCACGAGATTACATGTATTCCATAAGTCATTGTAATGCCGATTGGTCGATTTCAGATTTACATTCGAGTGAGTTTATTGATGGATTTCCGGAAAACTTCATTCAGGATTATGAGTTTTCGTTCAACACTAAATTATCTTATGTTCATTATGAGTTGATTGTGCCAAATAGCGATTTTCGCTTCAAAAAATCAGGGAATTACATAATTACTGTTTACGATACAGGGCAGTCGGATGTACCTGTGTTGACGAAGCGTTTTATGGTTTATGATGAGCAATTACTGGTTGTAGCAAAGGTCCATCAGGCTACTTTGGCAAAAGGTCGTTATACCGACCATGAAATAGATGTAGCTGTAAGTTTTACGGATGTGGATTATGTGAACCCGATCCAGGATGTTCATTTAGTGATCTATCAGGGGCATCGTTGGGATAATGCAATCACAAATTTAACCCCAAGCTTTGTAGAGCATAAACGTTTGGTTTACGATTTTGAAGAAGAGTTGAGCTTTGAAGCGGGGAATGAGTATCGTTTTTTTGACAGTAAGAGTGTGCGTTTTTACACCGAAAGAGTACAGAAGATCATTCACGATTCTGTAGACATTGTTTTGTTGTTTCCTGATCATCCCTGGGGAAATCGAGCCTATAGTTTTTATCCGGATATAGAAGGTTATTATGTGCCGAATATCATGGAGAAGAGTGATGCCCGTATCGAAGCTGATTATGTTTGGGTAAATTTTTGCTTACAACAAAATCCTTTTGTAGATAAAGGTGATGTGTTTGTATATGGTGCTCTTACCGATTGGGATCTAAAAGAAGAAGCCAAATTGACTTATGATGAGCGAATGGGTTGCTATGAAACGTCTTTGTTGTTAAAGCAGGGGTATTATAATTATACTTATTTATTTGTTGCAGAAGAAAGTAGGACTCCGAGTCAGGAAGCTGTGGATGGTAATTTTTATCAAACCGCCCAAGATTATTTTGTTTTTGTTTACTTATACGATTACGACTATGGCTACGATCGACTTTTGGGAATGCGAAAAATCACAACTAAAGGAATGTTTTGATATCGTTGTTGGAAGTTGTTAGACTGCTTAATTAAAACCACCACAATTTCTAACTAAACAACTAACAACTTTCAACCAACAACCAAATATCAATTTGCCACAAAAGGAGCTAGGAGTTGGAATCGTGGGATTTCTACGTAAAAAACCTCATCGTCTGTCATGCGTTTAAAAAGGTATTCTCCTTTCATAGCTCCAATAGGGCATTTTAATTGAGATCCCGATTGATAGGCATGCACTTCGCCGGGACATAAGATAGGTTGTTCGCCTATCACTCCATTGCCTTCAATTTCATAATCGTAGTCGGCGGCATCTTGTACCAACCAATGTCTTTTTAGAAGTTTGATGGTGTATTCACTTTTATTTTCGATAACAACATGATAAGAAAATACATCTATGTTTCCTTCCTTGCTTTCGAAGTTTCCTTCGTAATGTGGTTCTACGGAAACCTTAACGCCTTTAGTGATTTTACAAGTCATAATATGAAGTTCTTTATACAAGTATACTTAATTATTTAGCTGGTTTTTACCGACTTGTGGTTTTGAAATTAACGGACTTATGAACAGGTTAATGGATGGGTAAATTAACTAAAGTTGTTATGTAGTTCAATTCTTTACTAATCAACAACTATTTCTCAAATACCAAATTTAAAAATGAGTTTGTTACTTTTGCAGAGCAAAAGAAAGAATAATAAATAACTACATATAAAATGGGGAAAGGATTTTTTCAGGTACCAATCGCATCATGTGAATCCGTACAATCGTTTGCACCGGGCTCTGCTGAGCGAGAAGTAATTACTGCGGAATATGCAAAAATGATGTCTGAAGTAATTGATGTGCCTATGTACATCGGCTCGGATGAAGTTCGTACAAACGACTTAGCGGCAATCACGCCTCCACATAAACATCAACATATTGTTGGATATTACCACAAAGGAAATGCGACGCATGCTAAAAAGGCGATTGAAGCTGCTTTAGCTGCAAAAGAAGATTGGGCAAATATGAAGTGGGAGCACAGAGCTTCGATCTTCCTAAAAGCTGCCGATCTTTTAGCAGGTCCTTTCCGTGCTCGTATGAATGCTTCTACCATGGTCGCGCAGTCTAAAAATGTGTACCAGGCCGAGATTGATGCAGCCTGTGAGTTGATCGACTTTTTGCGTTTTAATGTGCAGTACATGACTGAAATATTTATGGAGCAACCCGAATCTTCTGACGGTATATGGAACCGTATGGAGTTTCGCCCATTGGAAGGATTTGTTTATGCCATTACGCCATTTAATTTTACTTCGATCGCAGCCAATTTGTGTGCAGCTCCCGCAATAATGGGGAATACCATTGTTTGGAAACCGTCTGACGCTCAGGTGTATTCTGCGCAGGTGATTGTTGATTTATTCAAGGCGGCAGGTTTGCCTGATGGTGTGATCAATGTGGTTTATGGTGATCCGGTTGAGATTTCAAATGAGATATTTGCCAGTCCTGATTTTTCGGGTTTGCACTTTACAGGTTCTACACATGTATTTAAAAACTTGTGGAAGCAAATTGGAAACAATATTCATTCATATAAAACCTACCCGCGTATTGTAGGTGAAACGGGTGGTAAGGACTTTATTATGGTTCACAGATCAGCTGAAGCCAAAGAAGTAGCTACGGCTATTGTTCGTGGGGCATTTGAATTTCAGGGACAAAAATGTTCTGCGGCTTCTCGTGCTTATGTTCCTTCAAACTTATGGGAAGATGTAAAAGCGTATGTTGTAGAAGATCTAAATTCAATAAAAATGGGTGATCCGGGTGACCTTTCTAATTTTATTAATGCGGTGATCCACGAAGCTTCTTTCGATAAAATTACTTCTTATATTGATCAGGCGAAAGCGGATGCTGATGCGGAGATCGTAGCCGGCGGTAATTATGATAAATCGGAAGGTTACTTTATTGAGCCTACGGTAATTTTAGCTAAAACACCTCGATACAAAACGATGGAAACAGAGTTGTTTGGTCCTGTGATAACCATTTACGTTTACGATGAAAATGATTTTGAAGCTACTTTAGAATTGGTAGATACTACTTCAGAATATGCCTTAACCGGTGCTGTTTTTTCTAAAGACAGGTATGCGATTGAATTGGCGTCAGAGAAATTGAAAAATGCTGCGGGGAACTTCTACATCAATGATAAGCCAACGGGTGCTGTTGTATCGCAACAACCTTTTGGTGGTGCCCGTGCTTCGGGAACGAATGACAAAGCAGGATCTGCCTTGAACTTGTTGCGTTGGGTTTCTCCAAGAACCATTAAAGAAACTTTTGTTCCACCAACAGATTACAGATACCCGTTTTTAGGGTAATTAATAATGAAAAGCCTCGCTATTGCGAGGCTTTGTGCTTTTTATGGAAAAAGAAAATAAACAACAAAAGCAGCCAAACAACCCCATGCACGGAGTGAAGTTGGTTGAGGTATTGGAGCATTTAGAAGGTGTGTATGGTTGGGAAGAACTGGGCGAGCGACTTCGTATTAATTGCTTCTTAAATAAACCAACGTTTAAATCGAGTTTAAAGTTCTTAAGAACTACACCCTGGGCTAGAGAAAAAGTAGAGCGTTTGTATTTAAAGTCGATTGTAAATAATGATGAGTAACTAGTTGGCAGTACCTTTATCCTGTTCTAGTTTCAGTTGATGACTAAGCATGAATAAATTATCCATTATCAATTATAATACTGATTTTCAGCCTCGTTGATTTTTCGTAAATTTGCAGTCGTTTAATGGATAGAATTAAATATTTATGATCTTATCAAAAAATAAAGAAATTTCTTTTGTGGATTTCCGTAAGGAATTGTTGTCAGATTACCGCCTGGCATGCGAAAGCCGTGAGGCAAGCTTGTTGGGTCGTCGTGAGGTGTTAACAGGTAAGGCGAAGTTTGGAATTTTTGGTGACGGAAAGGAGTTGGCACAAATAGCCATGGCAAAAGTTTTTAGAAAAGGAGATTTTCGTGCGGGTTATTACCGTGATCAGACTTTTATGCTGGCCATTGGTGAAATGTCGATCCGGGAAATGTTTGCCGGTCTTTATGGTCATACGGATGTGGCTCAGGAGCCGGCATCAGCCGGTCGTCAGATGGGAGGTCATTATACGACGCGTAGTTTAAATGAAGATGGTACTTGGAAGAATTTGATGGAGATGAAAAATTCTTCGGCTGATATCTCCTGTACTTCAGCTCAGATGCCTCGTTTATTGGGCTTGGCACAAGCTTCAAAAATATACCGCAATAATAAAGATTTGCAAGATTGGACTTCTTTTTCAAATAAAGGGAATGAAGTTGCTTTTGGTACCATAGGTGATGCAAGTACTTCTGAAGGTCTGTTCTTTGAGGCCATTAATGCTGCGGGTGTTTTGCAGGTCCCCATGATCATGTCTGTTTGGGATGATGGGTACGGGATCTCTGTTCCTGCAAAATATCAAACTACAAAAGAGAATATTTCAGAAATTTTAAAAGGCTTTCAACGCGATGAAAATGGCAATGGATATGAAATTTTCCGGGTTAAAGGCTGGGATTATCCGTCTTTAATTGAAACCTATCAAAAAGCCGAAAAAATAGCTCGTGAAGAGCATGTTCCCTGTTTGATCCACGTTTCGGAAGTCACACAACCTCAGGGACATTCTACCTCTGGTTCACACGAACGTTACAAGTCTAAAAAGCGATTACAGTGGGAAACGGATTTTGACCCTATAAAAAAAATGGGGGAGTGGATGACTCAGACGGGTATTGCAAGTCAGGAGGATCTTGATGCTATTGGTGTAGAGGCGAAGAGAGCAGTAAGGCACGCAAAAAGTGAAGCCTGGAAAGCATATATTGACCCCATAAAAGAAGAGCAAAAAGAAGTTGTTTCTTTATTGTTGCAATTGGCAGAGAGTAGTCCGGATAAAGTTTTTATTGAAAAGCTGGCTTATGATCTAAGTAAAAATAGGGAGCCTTTCCGAAAAGATATTTTTTATGCGGTTCGTAAGGGACTTCGTTTGGCTCGTGTTGATAATTCACAGGCTAAATTAGGTTTAACAACCTGGTTGAATAAGGAGAAGGAAGTCAATGCAGATCGTTTTAGCAGTCATTTGTATAGTGCGTCTGAATTAGCTTCTTTAAAAGTAGAGGAGGTTTTTCCAGAGTATGATGAGGATGCTGTGGAGGTGGATGCACGAATCATTATCCGGGATAATTTTGATGCTATTCTTACAAATAAGCCGGAGACTTTAATTTTCGGTGAAGATTCAGGACGTATTGGAGATGTAAATCAGGGTCTGGAAGGAATGCAGGAGAAACACGGGGAATTGCGTGTTTCGGATACAGGAATTCGTGAAGCTACCATTCTTGGTCAGGGTATTGGAATGGCAATGCGTGGTTTACGTCCCATTGCCGAGATCCAGTATTTGGACTATTTATTGTATGCCATTCAGATCATGAGTGATGACCTGGCTACTTTACACTACAGAACAAAAGGGGGGCAGAAAGCACCATTGATTGTAAGAACACGTGGACATCGTTTGGAAGGGATATGGCATTCCGGTTCGCCTATGGGAATGCTTATTAATTCTCTTAGAGGTATAAATATTTTGGTACCCAGAAACATGACGAAAGCAGCAGGTTTTTACAACACCATGTTAGCGTCTGACGATCCGGCTTTGATCATTGAGTGTTTGAATGGATATCGTTTGAAAGAAAAGATGCCGTCTAATTTGGGTGCGTTCAGAACTCCGGTTGGAATGGTGGAAACGACTAAGGAAGGAACAGATGTAACTTTGGTTACTTATGGTTCTACATGGCGTTTAGTGATGGAAGCGGCTCGGGACTTGGAAGCCGAAGGCATTTCTGTCGAGGTTATTGATGTTCAATCTTTAATTCCATTTGATGTAGATCATAAGATTGTAGAAAGTATCGCTAAAACCAACCGTGTGATCTTTATTGATGAGGATGTTCCCGGGGGAGCTACAGCTTATATGATGCAGAAGGTGTTGGAAGAGCAAAAAGCATATTTTCACTTAGATAGTGAGCCTCGTACATTGGCTGCAAAAGCTCATCGTCCTGCTTATGGTACTGATGGAGATTACTTCTCTAAACCGAGTACAGACGATATTTTTGAAGAGGTTTATGAGATGATGCGAGGTGTTGATCCCGAAAAGTACTTGAGTATCTACTAAATGTACAGGTGAAATAGTAGAGGTGAGTTCTGTGAGTAGTTGTAAAGGTTAGCTTTGTATGAAATACTTTAGTTACTAACTAACTTGCCAAAACATTTCTTTATTCTTGAGTCTTCATGCATTTGTTTAAATTGATTTAAACTGTATGAGTATACGCGGACTCTGTTATTGATAAGACTTTTGAGCTCTGTAACAACCTTTTGATCTGTGTCAAAATAATATTCTGATACACTCTCAAGTTGATGTTCTGTGTGAATTAATTCTCCGTACATAGTTTTTAGTTAACTAAAAAGCCTGTTATCCGGTTTCTAATCTGGGGGGCTTTTATTTTATAGTAAATTTCGTAAATCTTATTGATTAAAAGAAATTTTTTTGATTAAGGATTTGATTTTAATTAATGTCACATAAAATTTGATTATTTTCGTGAAAATAACAAGATTAAATTCAGATTTCTGTTATGAAAAATAAGATCGACATTATCGATTTGGAAATTATTAAGCATTTGTCTTCTAATGCTAAGATTTCATATACTGATTTGGCTTCCAAAATTCTTGTTTCGCCTAGTACAGTACACGTTAGAGTAAAAAGATTAGAGGATTTAGGGATTATAAAAAACTTCACCATAAGGATTGATTATTCGAAGTTAGGGTTTTCATTTACAGCTTATTTGGGAGTGTTTTTGGACCAGGCGAAGAGCATTGATAATGTAGTTAAAGTTTTGAAGCAAATTCCTCAGATTACCGTAATCGATTTTACTACGGGACAATTTAGTATTTTTTGTAAAGTAAGGGCTATGGATTCGGCTGCAGCTCGAAAAGTACTTAAAAGGATTCACACCATTGATGGTATAAGTAGAACAGAAACATTTATTTCTATGGAAGAAATAATAAATGAGAAGGATTCTTTGATTGATTATATGGATTTAAATGAAACGAAGAGTTAATTTGAAGTGAACGCAAACGAAATACTCTTCTTGTACAATGAAAACTACTGAAAAAGAAAGTTTATATAAAAATTTAGAGAAGCAATCTGTTTCTACATTGCTACTACAAATGAATCGGGAAGATCAAAAAGTTCCGAAAGTCGTTTGTGCCTCTATTCCTCAAATTCAAATTTTGGTAGAAAATATTCTTCCTCGTATGCAGAAAGGCGGGCGCTTATTTTATTTGGGAGCTGGAACCAGTGGACGTTTGGGAATACTTGATGCTTCAGAATGTCCTCCAACTTATGGAGTTCCTCACGATCTGGTAGTTGGTTTAATTGCCGGTGGCGATGGTGCTATACGTAAAGCTGTTGAATTTGCAGAGGATAATGTTGATTTGGGATGGGCTGATCTACAGGGAAATGACATTACAGAATTAGATTCTGTTATTGGAATTGCTGCATCAGGAACCACTCCTTACGTAATAGGAGCATTAAAAGCTTGTCGAAAAGAGAATATTCTCACAGGATGTATAACTTGCAATGCGAATTCTCCTTTAACGAAATGTTCCGATTTTCCTGTTGAAGTTGTAGTAGGACCTGAATATGTTACAGGGAGTACCCGAATGAAAGCGGGTACCGCACAGAAGTTGGTTTTAAACATGATTTCTACCTCTTTGATGATTAAGCTTGGTAAAGTACAAGGAAATAAGATGGTAGATATGCAATTGAGTAATGATAAGTTAGTGGATAGGGGTTCCCGAATGGTAGCCGATGAAACCAATTTAGATTTGAATACAGCTCAGGAATATTTGTTGAAATATGGTTCTGTTCGTGAGGCCGTTAAAGCTTATAGAGATGGTAAATAAATGTTTTTTAGTAAAGGGAGTGATGCCCGTAGTAGAAGCATTTTTTGGAAAAAGAAAACAGTATGACTTTTAAAGAACTTAATTTCCACAAGGATATTCAGGAAGGTTTGGATGCGATGTATTTTGAAAAACCTACGCCGGTACAAGAATTAGCGATCCCGGTTATTATGGAAGGGCGTGATATTATTGCATGTGCACAAACGGGTACAGGTAAGACGGCAGCGTTTTTATTACCTATACTGAATGAACTTCACAAAGAAAAAAAGAAAAAAATTCGTGCGATCATTATTGCACCTACACGAGAGTTGGCTCAGCAGATAGATCAGCAATTTGATGGTTTTTCATATTTTGCTCATGTTAGTTCTCAGGCTGTGTATGGTGGTGGAGACGGAAAAACCTGGGTGCAGCAGTCTGAATCTTTAAATAAAGGTACTGAGGTAATTATTGCAACTCCGGGACGCTTGTTGTCATTTTTGTCTTTGGCAAATATAGATTTATCAGGCGTTGAGTATTTAATTTTGGATGAGGCTGATCGGATGTTGGATATGGGCTTTAATCACGATATCA
>Ga0207964_1000312_pt1 | contig 14317 bp, 15 predicted proteins | sample Knorr_S23_td_250_FD_185608 | JGI IMG/M metagenome (GOLD analysis project Ga0207964, IMG submission 185608) | Marine microbial communities from Southern Atlantic Ocean transect - Knorr_S23_td_250_ad_251m_LV_A (SPAdes) (version 2) | ecosystem: Environmental > Aquatic > Marine > Oceanic | place...
CGATATGTATGGGGTTAAATGTCCCAAAATACAATCCTATTTTTTTCTTATCAGCCATTGATAAAGTCTGTTACTTTTTGATAAGCTTCTTTTTGAGCCATTTTCAAATCGTCATTGATAATTACCAGATCAAAGTCTTTGGCATAAGTCATTTCTTTTTCTGCCTTATCTAACCGCATTTTTAAATTGGCCTCATCTTCGGTACTGCGAGCAATTAATCGTTCTTTTAAAACTTTTACTGAAGGAGCTTTTATAAAAACAGAAAGAGCTCTGTCTCCAAATTGCTTTTTCAAATTTACCCCTCCTACGACATCAATATCAAAAATTACCTGTTTTCCTTTTGCCCAAATGCGGTTCACTTCAGAACGTAAAGTTCCGTAATAACGTCCTTCGTAAACTTCTTCCCACTCCAAAAATTCATCAGCATCTATTTTGGCCTTAAATTCTTCAGGAGATAAAAAGTAATAATGTTCACCATGTTTTTCTTCACCTCTGGGTTCTCTGCTACAAGCAGAAATAGAAAACTCTACCGGCACACCACGACTTATTAAAGAATTTACTATCGTTGATTTACCCGAACCCGAAGGTGCTGAAAAAATGATTAATTTACCTTGACTCATTATAGAACGTTTAACACTTGTTCTTTAATTTTTTCTAATGCATCCTTCATTTGAACCACCAATTTCTGAATTTCAGTGTGGTTCGCTTTAGAACCCATTGTATTAATTTCTCTACCTAATTCCTGAGAGATAAAACCTAATTTTTTCCCATTAGACTCTTTAGAATCCATGGTTTCAATAAAATAAGCACAGTGATTTTTTAATCGAACTTTCTCCTCAGAAATATCCAACTTTTCGATGAAATAAATCATCTCTTGCTCCAATCGATTATGATCAAAATCTACGGATTGTAATACATCCGTGAGTTTTGTAGAAATACGTTCTTTAATGGTATTAATTCGCTCTTCCTCATATTTTGGCACTTCATTGTGAAGCGCATTAATCGTTGTAATTTGCTCTTTAATGTCATTTTCCAGAGATAACCCTTCTGCTTTACGATAATCTACTAAAGCCTCAACAGCCTCTTTAACTACCCCTATAACAGCTTTCCATTCTTCTGCATCAATTTCTTCACGCTCAACTTTCATTGCATCAGGCAAACGCATGGCAATACTCAATAATTCACCTGCAGATACTTTCTCATTTCCAAATTCCTGAAGCGAATTCATGTACATATCTACCAGGTCTTTATTGATTCTATATTGAGAATCTGCACCTGTATTTTCGACAAAAATAGACAACTCTATTTTTCCTCTGCGAAGTGTTGAAGAAAGTAAAGAACGCACTTGCAATTCTTTTTCTTTATAAAAAGAAGGTATTCGAATGTTTATATCGACTTGTTTAGAGTTTAAACTCTTTACTTCTACTGTGATTTTCTTTTGGGGAAGAATTAAAGTAGCTCTCCCGAAGCCTGTCATCGATTGAATCATAAATAACTATTTGTTGTAAAAATACGCAAATTTGTTGGGGAACAAGCCCCTATTCCTCTACTGCTTTTGGCTTTCTACCCACAAGGTAAATTCCAATAAATATAATTAAAGATGCTAAAATTTTGATTGCATCCAATTTATCAGAACCTAGTATCAAAGCGACCACAGTGGCCAAAACCGGCTGTAAATAAATATAAAACCCTACGGTTGATGCTCGCAATCTTTTTAATGCATATATATTGCACATGTAGGCTATAAAAGATGTACCAATAACCACAAAAGCTATTTCTCCCCATATTTTATTGGAAATTTCTCCCCATTCTACGGCTAACGCATCACTATATCCAAAGGGTAAAATGACCACAAAACCAATACTAAACATCCATTTCATAATGGTCAAAAAATGATATCGTGTCATTAATGGTTTTACAATCATCAGATAAATAGCATATGAAAAGCTATTAATCAATATAAATAAATTCCCTAAAGCTAAATTTGGATTTCCGGTTTCCAGTTTTCGTCCGTAAACAGTTATTATAATTGCTCCAATAGCCCCTAAAACAACTCCAACTATGCGAAGAGGCAACTTTTTTTCTCCATGGAAAATTATCGCCAAAATAAATACAATTATTGGTGTCGAAGTCATAGTAACAGCTGCATGTATGGGAGTCGTATAGTTTAATCCTTTTAAAAAAAACGTCATATTAATGGCAACTCCAAAGAGTCCACACAAAATTAAAATTCCATAATCTTCTCGCTTAACTTTTTCTCTGATCCATATGCGATGAACCATACGAAAGAGAATCATGCCGCCTGTAACCCTTACCAATATGAATCCCATTGGTTGAATGGTATCGGGCATTACATCTTTTGCTAAAGTAAATGTAAGTGCATAGATAAGATTGGCAAAGAACAATGCCAAATGCGATTTGAGGACATTATTCATTTGCTAAGATGTTTTTTAAAGCCTCAATAGTCTTTTGAGAATTCCCTATAAAAATCTTATCAGCTACAATAAAAACAGGTCTTTTAAGAAAGGTATATTCCTCCAAAATAAGATTTTTAAAATCTTCTTCCTGCAAATTTTTGTCTTTCAGCCCCATACTTTTATACTTCATGGCTCTTTTACTGAACAAGGCCTCGTAAGAAGATGTGTGCCTATACATCTCTTTAATTTGCAGCTCGGTAATTGCTTCAGTTTTTATGTCTTGAAGCTGAAAATGCTTGTCTTTTAATTCTTTTAGTATGCGCTGACAGGTATTGCAAGTAGAGAGATGATATGCTTTTTTCATATTTAAATAGGCTGTAAATTAATCGCAAATATACTAAAGCAATTCCAAGTAATATGCCTGAACTTAGTGATCAGGTGTCAGCTTTCAGTAAAAAATGGTAGACTGTAAAAATATTTCTACATTTGTATTAACCAATATACAATACATTATGTCAGATCAACGCTTTGCCGTGATCGGTCTTGGTCAATTTGGGTCGGCCATTGCCAGAAACTTATCTAAACGTGGAGCAGAAGTACTCGCCATAGATTCCTCTCTTGAAAAAGTTGAAAACTTAAAGGACGAGGTGTCGCATGCTGTAGCGCTAGATGCTACAGATAAGAAGGCTCTTTTATCACAAAACATACAAGATGTAGATGCTGTAGTTGTTGCTATTGGCGAACATTTCCAAGGGCTACTCCTTTGTACTTTTCTTTTAATGGAACTCAATGTAAAGCGTATCATTACGCGTGCTATGGGTAGTGATCAGAGAAGGATTTTAGAAAAAATGGGTGTAACCGAAATTTTATCTCCTGAAGATGAAGTAGGTGGAAATGTTGCAGAAATGCTTATTAATCCTGAAGTGGTTATGTGCATTCAACTGCCCGACGATTTTGAAATTGTTGAAGTTAAAGCACCCTCTGAGATTTGTGGAAGAAACTTAGGTGATATTGGCTTAAGAGAAAAATACAAATTGAACCTTGTTACCATTCTAAGAAAACAAGAAGGTAGTACCTTAGAAAATAGTACCAAAGATTACCATATTATTGGAGTTCCTGATTCAAATACGGTAATCGAAAAAACAGATATTATTGTTGTCTTCGGTCTTACAAAAAATATAGAACGTTTCCTGGAAATAAATAAATAAGCCTTCAGCAGTCAGGTGTCAGCTTAAAATTATTAAATAGACAATAATGAGAGGATTTATCATTACGGGAACAAGCAGTGGTATTGGTAAGGCACTATGTGAATTACTTTTAGAAGATGAAAACAATAAGATTTTTGGTATTTCCAGAACTCAAAAAATTGAGCATTCCAATTACAAACATATTTCTTTAGACCTAAATAATATTGCCGAAATCGAAGCCTTGGAATTCCCGGATTGGAGTAATGCCAAACAGATCAGTTTAATACATAATGCGGGTTGGATAGGTCCGATTCAAAAAATGGGAAAACAAGAATTAGGAGCCATAGCTGCTTCCTACATCATTAATCTTGTTGCTCCTGCCGTGCTTTCAAATCATTTTATCGCCAGATACAGGTCTTCAAATGCTCAAAAAGTAATCTTAAGCATTAGCTCAGGAGCTGCACACACTCCTATTACCGGATGGAATACCTACTGCTCTTCGAAAGCGGGCTTAGATATGCTTAGCAGATGTATTGATGAAGAATACGATGATATTATTAATCTTTCTATTGCTCCGGGTAAAGTAGATACACCTATGCAGAATGACATTCGTTTTGCCGATGAGAAAGAATTTCCCCGTTTAAAAGAATTTCAAACTTATCATAAAAAAGGTGAGCTTACCTGCACAAAAGAAGTTGCTGAGAAATACAAAAAAGTGCTGTACAAGCCTGCAAAGCACCTTCATGTAAATCGTATCTCTGATATTTAAAGCTCTTCTGAAAAAGAAATAACATCGAGTAATTGAGATAAACTATCTCTAAACATTTCAAAAGACGCTTTGGAGTTATCACTAATAGGATCTGAAGGGGGTAACTTGCTTTTGAAAGGATCTACCTGCGCGCCATTTTTCCAAAAACGATAACATACATGAGGTCCTGTAGCTAAACCTGTACTACCTACATATCCAATAGTTTGACCTTGTTTTACATGAGTTCCCGGTCGAATACCCTTTGCAATTTTTGACATGTGTAAATACTGAGTAGTAAAAGTGCCATTATGGCGAACTTTTACATAATTACCATTGTATTTTGCGTATTTAGCTACCTCAATTACACCGTCTGCAGTTGACCAAATAGGTGTGCCACGAGGAGCAGCATAATCCGTTCCCTTATGTGACTTCCATTTCTTTTGAACCGGGTGGAAGCGGTTTTTTGAATAACGAGAAGAAATACGGCTGTTCTTCACCGGAGTTTTTAAGAAGAATTTGCGAAGATTTTCACCGTTTTGATCAAAATAATCGTCAAAACCTCCGTCATTAAAAGGAAATGCATAGAAATCCTTTCCCAAATGGTTAAAATAAACAGCTTTTACATTTCCTACACCTACAAATTCACCTTCTAAGTATTTTGCATCATATAAAACTTTAAAACGATCTCCCGGTTGTACATGCCTGAAATCTAATGTCCAACAATAAATCTCATCAGAAATTATCTCACATAATCGATCCGACATTCCCAGGGAAGCGCCTGTTAAAAAGAAACTGGAGCCTTTTTCAATAATCCCCGCATCTTCAATCAATTTAACCTCAATAGGCTTTTGTGCCTGATAAACTTTTAGTGTATCTCTGAAATCGTAAACCACATAATTGATCCTGTCTTCCTCGTAAATGAAAATTTTTGCATTTTCTCTTCCTGCAGTATCTTGTACACAAAACATTGCATAGGGATGACCTGCTTTTAAATAGCGAACGTCATATTCTGTCTTTCGAGTTTTTCGAGCTATTTTATCAATTTGTGAATACGAAACTCCAAATTCATTAAGTATTTTCCCTAAGGACTGCCCGGATCGGATCTCATCTTTAACAACAAGAAAGGTGTCGGCTTCAAAACCATATTCTATTATTGGCTCAGGAGCTGTAATCACTGGGTTTACAATACTTTCAGAATCTTCTTTAGGGGAGGAGCAACTGAATAAAAACAACAAAATGACAGATAGTATAGTAGTACTACGCTTCATAAACCAAAATTCTAGGACCAAAAATTATTCTAGCTCGAATTTATGAATTTATACGAAGTCGTTTTTTCTTAACAAGAATTTCTATTAACAAAATAATTCATATTGTTTATTAGCACTCAGCACTCAGCACTCAGCACTCAGCACTCAGGATATGGATAGCTTTGTATTAAACAAGGGGGTTCAGTGAATAAAAATTAAGATATTACAGAAAGAATCTTTTTTAACACTCTTTTTTCAATCTAATATGTTGTTATTATTTCTGTAGTCTTTTTAGCATTTACACATAAAACCGGAATATGATACTTGTTTGAAATGAGTTCTTGCTCTCTCGATACTCCAAATAATTCGGTATAAACTTCCTCTTGATAATTGATGATGGTAATCAAATCGGCTCCTGCTTTGTAGGCAAAATCAAGCAATCTGTTAGGGGTAATAGAATTTTCTATGTAATCTAAAGAGTATTTCACCTTGTGATCAGAAATATAATCTGCGACTTGTTTGATCATTTTATTTACTTTATCCGTTGGCAAGGAATCTTTGTCGCGCTTAATTAACAGATGAATTCTGGCCTGATATGCCCTTGCCAGTTTTATAGAAACATCCAATTTTTGTCTGGTTTCTAAACGAGAGTCTAATGGTACAACGATGAGCTCTACAAGTTTATTTCTTGATTTTTGACTAATTAATATGGGTGCTTTGCAATTTGCTAAGATCCGCATGGCATTACTTCCCGTAAACCATTGCATTCCCTTCAATCCGTGTGTCCCCATAATAACCAGATCAGCATCAATTTCACAAGCTACGTCTCCAATAGATTTCATGAATTCACCAATACGAACAAGGTTTTTTACTTTTACATTGTGCTCTGCTAAAATTTTATTGGAAATTACTTCTAATTCGATTCTTGCCTTATGAACTTGCTTTTGGTTGTCTACAATATGTAAGTGATATAAATTTAATTCTGAATGAGTAGCCAAAATAACAGCATCGTTAAAAGCGGCAAGAGAAATCTCAGAAAAATCGGTGGGTACCAGTAAACGTTCAAGTCTCATAAGCCTATAATTTATACATTAAACCTGCTAAATAATTAAAATACTTATTGTCAATTTACGAAAATTTAAACTTCTTGTCAACTGATTGCTAATTCCTTAATGTGATTGTTGTTGCAGTTATTCTTTAAAGATAATCTGTTTTACTTTTTCGGCATATAAATTAGTGATGAATGAAAAAAAGTAATCAATAAGATTCAATTGAAAACCCTTTCATAAGATTCCCATTATTAAAGAATATATTTGCAAAAAACATTGTAAGATGAGTTTATTAATCGTTGGAACGGTTGCTTTCGATAAAATCGAAACGCCATTTGGTAAAACAGATAAAATTTTAGGCGGAGCCGGAACATATATCGGAATTGCTTCTTCATACTTTACCGATCAGTTAAATATTGTATCGGTTATTGGAGAAGACTTTCCTGAGAAATATCGTAAAATCCTCAAAGACCACAAAATGGATACTGAAGGTATTCAAGAGGTTAAAGGAGGACAGACCTTCTTTTGGGAAGGTAAGTACCACACCGACATGAATAGCCGGGACACTTTAGCTACTGAACTAAATGTGTTGGCTGATTTCGACCCTGTAGTTCCGGAAAGCTATCAGAATTGCGAATTTTTAATGCTTGGAAACCTAGATCCTACAGTTCAAAGTAAAGTCCTTACTCAATTAAAGACCAGACCTAAACTCGTGGTCATGGATACGATGGACTTCTGGATGGATATTGCATGGGATGCCCTTATGGAAACCGTTAGCATGGTCGATGTGCTTACGATCAATGATGAAGAAGCTCGTCAAATGTCAGGTGAATACTCATTGGTTAAAGCGGCTCGAAAAATTTTATTAATGGGGCCTAAATATCTTATCATTAAAAAAGGGGAGCACGGTGCTTTACTTTTCGATAAAGAAGAAAATTGCTTCTTTGCTCCTGCACTGCCTTTAGAAGAAGTTTTCGATCCTACCGGAGCAGGTGATACTTTTGCCGGTGGATTTATTGGGTATCTGGCAAGAACCAAAGACTTGTCTTTTAATAATATGAAACGAGCAATCATATACGGGTCTGCTTTGGCCTCACTTACCGTTGAAAAATTTGGAACGGATAAAATTGCTTACTTAAGCCAGGAAACTCTTAACAATAGAATTGAGGAGTTTAAAGCTTTGGTTCAGGTAGATATTAAGCCGATTGACTAATTTGACTGGTAGTTGTTAGAAATAATCACTACCAACAACTAAATTCGTAAATTTATCTGGTGAAAAAACTACTTTACATACATCTGTTAGGAGTATTTTTACTTGGATGTCAAGCTCAAATTCTCGCACAAGATATTGTCCATCTCAAAGATGGCACATCAGTAGCTTGTCGTATTACAGAAATTAGCGATTTTATATTATATGCAGATGTGCACGACGACCCTTATCCGGCAACTTTTTTTGCTGATGATGTTTCACATCTTGAAATAGACCCACAAAACATCATGGTTATCAGGCAACTAAAACAAGGGGTAAAAGAAGCTATGAAATTCTCAAATCCTCTGGAAGACAATAGCCTTTATGGATTTTACTTTGGAATACCTTACGATTCTATCTCTAACCGTATAAAAACAGAAAGTCTTTACCAAACGGATAGCTTAGGAAATCCCATTTTGGTTCCTTATGATCCTATGAATATGACTTTTTCTGATCGATTAAAAAGTTTAGCAAAAAGTTTGGGCGGAAAATCTTTAGCCTGGATCGTTGAAGGTTTTTAAAAGCTTATTCAAATTTTATCAAAACCTGATTTTTATCTACAGCATTGGACTGCTTAACTTCAATTGATTTCACAATTCCATCAGTAGGTGACTTAATAATGTTTTCCATTTTCATCGCCTCTAAAACAAGCAGGTTGTCACCTTTGAAAACTTGATTACCAGGCTCTACCATAACATTCAAAAGCAAGCCGGGCATAGGAGCTCTTACCTCATTCACCTTTTGGTTACTCATATTATCCATCCCCAACTTGTGAAGAAGTAAGTCAAATCGGTCTTCAATAGAAACCTTCAATTCTTGATTATTTACTTTAAGCACACAAGATTTATCTTCCTTATTAAAATGTGCTAATTCAATCGTATAAGAACGATTATTATGTATGACATGATGAACCGAACCTTGCTTCGCCAAATCCATGTCAAAAGCTTCACCATTTACGGTTCCTTTTAATGCCTTTTGATTAGAAAATTCAAACTCAAAAATCTGTTCTTCGACTTTTGCCTTATACATATTAAGCAAGCTTTGATTATATATGCCAAAGATAGCCTATTTTAGTCAACCTAATCAAAGAAAAAAAGATGGCACTTATAGAAGAACTTAATCAACAAGGAAATAAATTATTTAAATATCGATCTAGTCTACCTATACCATTTGCAATTGTTGGATTAGTAATTTACCTCTATAATATCCACTTCCTGGGTAAAGAAGAACATCGTTTAATATTCGAAATTTTTTGTTTGGTAATAGGACTTTTAGGGCAAATCATTAGAGCCATCACTTTAGGTTACACACCTAGAGGAACTTCCGGTAGAAACACCCAAGGACAAGTTGCTGATGAACTAAACACCAAAGGGATGTACAGCATCATGCGTAACCCTTTATATTTAGGAAACTTCTTTATGTGGTTTGCCGTCATATTATTTATTGATGTCCACTGGTTTAGCATATTATATATTATGTGTTTCTGGATGTACTATGAACGAATTATTTTTGCAGAAGAAAATTTCTTGAGGAATAAGTACGGGGAGCCCTATCTTAAATGGACTATGGAAACGCCTATTTTCATTCCTCGTTTAAGAGGTTGGAAAAAACCAGATTTGTATTTCTCACTCAAAAATGTACTCAAAAGAGAATATAGTGGGTTTTTTGCTTTGTTTTTTAGCTTTGCCTTATTTGATTTAATTGAAAATTACATTCGTAACAATGTATGGAGGTTAGATGATTTTTGGGCATACGCATTGTTAATAAGTGGATGCATTACCATAGTGCTTAAAACCTTAAAAAAGAAAACAACATTACTTCACGTTAAAGGAAGATAATATTGAGAACTGCCAACTGACCATTGATTATTGTCATGCAGTCACGCAGTCATGCAGTCGTTTAGTTTTGAGTTCTTTGAAATACTACGTTCAAGAAAACACTCTTGTGCAAAAATGATCAGGCGGCCTCAAGAAGATAATTAAACCTCTATTCTAACTTTTTTTAACTGACTCCTGTATCCTGACTCCTGTATTCTTCTTATAAATTGTATTTTTGACCGATATTGATCCATATGCACCATACAGAAGAAGTAAATAAAGAAAAGCAATTAAAATACGACAAAGCCTATTTAAAAATGGCGTCGGAATGGGCAAATTTATCCTACTGCGAACGTAAGCAGGTGGGAGCGCTTATTGTTAAAGATCGTATGATAATTTCAGATGGATATAACGGAACCCCTACAGGGTTTGAAAATGTTTGCGAAACGGATTCGGGAACGACCAAGTGGTATGTGTTACACGCAGAAGCTAATGCGATTTTAAAAGTTGCCCGTTCTACGCAAAGTGCCGAAGGAGCTACTTTATATCAAACACTTTCGCCATGCAAAGATTGTAGTAAACTCATTCATCAATCGGGGATTAAAAGAGTTGTTTTTATTCATAAATATAAAGATACTGAAGGTGTTGATTTTCTCGTGAAAGCCGGTGTTAAAGTATCACATATTCCTTTGGAAAAAATACATAATGAGCACTAGAAAGTCGTCAATAAAAAATCCATTCTTAATACTCTTCATACTTGCTTTGGGAATGTATTTGGGCAAATATTTATCCGGTCCTACTCAATACATACAGATTAACAATCCGGAACAGTTCCCAAAACTCGTAGAACTACTTGGTTACCTGGAATTTAATTATGTAGATGCTGTAGATCTCGATAGTCTGCAAGAAGAGGTGATCACAAAGACTTTAGAAAGTCTGGATCCACATTCGAGCTACATCCCACTTGAAGAACTTCAGGGCATCACAGAAAGCATGCAAGGTAATTTTGAAGGTATTGGTGTAGAGTTTCAAATTATCAAAGACACCATCGTAGTCATCAGCCCTATTTTCGGCGGACCTTCTCAAAGACAAGGAATTCGCGCAGGGGATAAAATTGTTAAAGTGGATACAATGAATGTTGCCGGAGTTGGCTTTACCAACAAGGATGTTTTAAAAACACTTAAAGGCGATAAAGGAACAGAGGTGTTACTCTTTATAAAACGAAAAAATATTGACCGACTTTTAGAGTTTAATATCATTCGTGACAAAATTCCTATTACCAGTGTTGACGTGTTTTATATGGTGGATAAAGAAATCGGTTATGTTAAGGTCAATCGTTTTTCAGGGACTACGGATAAAGAGTTTATTACTGCTTTGGATGGTTTAGAACGCAATGGGATGAAAAAGCTTATTCTTGATTTACGCTCCAATCCGGGAGGTTATCTTTCTGCAGCTATTAACATGGTGGATGAATTTCTTTCAAGTGGAAAAACAATTGTGTACACTGAAGGAAATTCTCGTAATAAACAGGTATACAAATCTACATTTCATGGTGGATTTCAAAATGAAGAAATCGTCGTATTAATAGATGAAGGCTCGGCCTCGGCAAGCGAAATTGTTGCTGGAGCTATTCAAGACCATGATAGAGGAATTGTCATTGGACGCAGGACTTTTGGGAAAGGGTTGGTTCAGGAACAAAGTCAAATGACGGATGGTTCGGCCTTTAGATTAACGACCGCAAGGTATTATACGCCCTCAGGAAGGTCTATACAAAAACCTTATACCGATAATACCGGAGCTTATAATCAGGAATCATCGAATCGTTACTACAACGGAGAACTTTATCATCAAGACAGTGTTAAAGTTGCAGATTCATTGAGATTCTACACTGACGAAGGTCGTGTTGTTTATGGTGGAGGAGGTATTTATCCCGACTATTTTATCCCACTAGATACTACAGGACGATCCGATTGGTTGTATGACGTCCTTGCTGAAAATATGATCAACACTTTTGTGTTTGACTTTGTGGATGCACATAGAAAAGAACTCATGAAATACGAAACCGCAGCAGAGTTTCACAAAAATTTTAAGATTAAAGAAAGCCTCTTTAAAAACTTTATTGATGCTGCCAAAAATAAAGGAATCACAGGTTCCAAACCTGAAATAGAAAATTCTAAACTATGGATTAAAATGCGATTAAAAGCACTTATTGCCCGCCAGGAATGGAGTGATGAAGGTTTTTACAGAGCAATTAATGAAAATGATCCTATGATTGGAAAGGCCTTGGAGCTGTTTTATGCTAAATAATATAATTTGCTATGCAGTTGTAAGGTCAACATTATTTAGGCATAGACAGCATTAAATTCTAATTGACAACCGTAAAGTATTTCCCTAAATTAGTCTTACTCAAAAAATAATCCATGAATAAAATTATCAGCATATTTTCTTTTTCCTTGTTGCTCATAGCTTGTAACTCTAAAAATGATTTTCGCGTGGATTTACATAGTTTTTCAAAACCACATGATGTAGTGACTACCCATTTGGACTTGAATGTGGAAGTTGATTTTGAGAAAGAGGTAATCTCGGGTGTAGCTCAATATCAAATTGAAAATAAAAATGGGAGTAGAGAACTTATTCTTGATGCAAATGGGTTAATTATCGATAGTGTTATAAATGCCGGAAATCACTGCAATTTTATATTGAGTAAAAAAGACTCCATTCTGGGCCAGGCATTAATCATAGATATTGAAAAAGATACTAAAGAGGTCTCGATATTCTACCGTAGCGCCCCAGGATCAAAAGCTTTGCAATGGCTAAACCCTAAACAAACCGCCGGCAAAAAACATCCATTTTTATTTACACAGTCACAAGCTATTTTAGCCAGAACCTGGATTCCTTGTCAGGATTCGCCCGGTGTACGTTTTAGCTATACTGCCAAAGTGAAAGTACCTAAAGACTTATTAGCTGTGATGAGTGCCGAAAATCCAATTGAAAAAAATAATACCGGTATTTACCAGTTCAAAATGGAACAAGCTATTCCTGCTTATTTAATGGCACTTGGCGTGGGGGATCTGGAGTTTCAAGCTTTAGGTGAACACACGGGAATTTATGCAGAGCCTGAAATGATCGGAAAAGCTGTTTATGAATTTGCCGAAACGGAAGACATGCTGAAAATTGCTGAAGAGATGTACGGTAAATATGCCTGGGACAGATACGATATGTTATTGCTCCCTCCCAGTTTCCCTTTTGGGGGTATGGAAAACCCGCGTTTAACATTTGTTACGCCAACTATTTTGGCTGGCGATCGTTCATTAACTTCACTTATTGCCCATGAATTGGCACACTCTTGGTCGGGTAACTTAGTAACCAACTCAACGTGGAATGATTTCTGGCTTAACGAAGGTTTTACCGTTTATTTTGAACGTAGAATTATGGAGCGTCTGGAAGGTAGAGATTATGCCGACATGCTTTCTTTGTTGGGGAAACAGGATTTAGAAAACGAAATAGAGTTTATGGGGCATACACATAACGATACGCATCTTAAACTAGACTTATCAGGTAGAGATCCTGATGATGGATTAACGGATGTTGCCTACGAAAAAGGGTTTTTCTTATTGCGCTTAATAGAGGAAACAGTTGGTAGAAAACAATTCGATTTCTTTCTGAAAAAGTATTTCTCGGAACATGCTTTTAAAGTAATGGATACGGAAGAGTTTATTACTTATTTAAATAACAATCTGTTGAATTCTCAACCAAAAGCCAAAGAAAAAATCCGTCTGGAAGATTGGGTCTATGGTGCAGGAATTCCTGACAACTGTCCCAAGGTGAAATCTACAAAGTTTAAACTGGTAGATAAAGCCATTCATTCTTTTGAAAAAGGCTATCCACTTGCAAATATCAAATCCGAAAATTGGTCTTCGCATGAGTGGTTACATTTCTTAAGACATTTGCCAAATGATATGACTCAAAAGGATCTGAAAAAATTGGATGAGGCTTTTAATTTTACTGCAAGTGGGAACTCTGAAGTGCTGAATGCATGGTTTCAACGAGCTATTCCGGCAGGGTATAAACCGGCTGACAAAGCCTTAGAAAATTTCTTAATGACTGTAGGTAGAAGAAAGTTTTTAAAACCTCTTTATGAAGCTCTTTACCTTAAAGACCCGCAAAAAGCGAAGAGAATTTATAAAAATGCCAGAGAAAATTACCACTCGGTTTCTACGCAGACTTTAGATGCAATAATTCTTTAGAATAGTACAAAGATCTTAGCGCAAGATTTCCATTCTGTAGGCATCTAATTTCACGAAGATGAAAAGTAAAATACTGAAACCCCATAATGAAGACCCTCCATAGCTAAAGAAAGGTAGAGGAATACCAATTACGGGCATAATACCAATGGTCATTCCTATGTTGATGAAGAAATGACAAAACAGAATGGTTGCCACCCCATAACCAAAAATCCTGCTAAAAGTAGAGCGCTGTCTTTCGGCTAAGATGATGAGTCGGAATAGTAGAAGCATGAATATGCCAATTGTAATTATTGAACCAATAAAACCCCATTCTTCGCCAATGGTGCAGAAAATGAAATCGGTACTTTGTTCGGGAA
>Ga0207964_1000313_pt1 | contig 14311 bp, 11 predicted proteins | sample Knorr_S23_td_250_FD_185608 | JGI IMG/M metagenome (GOLD analysis project Ga0207964, IMG submission 185608) | Marine microbial communities from Southern Atlantic Ocean transect - Knorr_S23_td_250_ad_251m_LV_A (SPAdes) (version 2) | ecosystem: Environmental > Aquatic > Marine > Oceanic | place...
AACGTATTTTGGGGATGGGGGATGTGGTATCCCTTGTTGAAAAAGCACAAGAACAATTTGATACTGAAAAAGCTCGTAAACTTCAAAAGCGTATTGCTAAGAACGAATTTGATTTTAACGATTTTGTAGAGCAGATCGGTCAGGTTAAGAAGATGGGTAATGTGAAAGATCTGATGGGTATGATCCCCGGAATGGGAAAAGCCATGAAAGGAGTAGAGATCGAGGATGATGCTTTCAAATATGTTGAGGCCATGATCTCTTCCATGACCAAACAAGAGCGCTCAAATCCATCCCTGTTAAATGGTTCTCGTCGGCAGCGTGTAGCTCGTGGTAGTGGTCGTTCTGTAAGTGAGGTAAATCAACTGATCAAGCAATTTAACGACATGAGTAAAGTCATGAAGATGATGCAGGGCGGAGGAATGAAGAACATGATGAAAATGATGGGCAAAGGCGGAATGCCTAATATGCCTTTGGGTAAATAAATTAGATGTATGCAGTTATTAGACGGAAAATTAACATCCAACATCTTAAAGGATGAAATTGCGGCTGAGGTCGAAAAGCTCGTTGCCAAAGGAGCTAAGAGACCTCACCTGGCAGCCATATTGGTTGGAAATGACGGGGCAAGTGAGACCTACGTGAATGCCAAAGTGAAGGCTTGTGAAAAGGTAGGATTTGATTCCACTTTAGTTCGTCTGGACGCTGATGTTAGTGAGGAAGAGCTTTTGAATGAAGTTCGTAAAATTAATGAGGATCCTGAAATTGACGGATTGATCGTTCAGTTACCATTACCAAAGCATATTTCTGAAATTAAGGTTACTGAAACCATTGTTCCGGAGAAAGATGTAGATGGTTTCCATCCGGTAAATTTAGGCCGTATGACCCTGAACTTACCTACTTTCTTACCGGCAACTCCGGCAGGAATTTTAGAGCTTTTAGATCGTTATGACATAGAAACTTCCGGAAAGCATTGCGTGGTGATCGGTCGATCACATATTGTGGGCTTACCAATGAGTATTTTAATGGCTCGCAACACAAAGGTGGGGAACTGTACTGTAACCTTAACGCATAGTAGAACCACCAACTTAGAAGAAATTTCCCGTTCGGCAGATATCCTAATTGTTGCTCTTGGAAAGCCGGAATTTGTTACGGCAGATATGGTAAAAGAAGGGGCTGTAATTGTTGATGTAGGTATTACACGTGTCAAGTCTGACAAAACAAAATCGGGGTGGAAATTAAAAGGAGATGTCGCTTTTGATGAAGTTGCTCCAAAATGTTCCTTTATCACGCCCGTTCCGGGTGGGGTTGGTCCTATGACCATTGCTTCGCTATTGAAAAACACACTGATCTCAGCTCAGAAATAACATTTGCTTGGTCGTTGTTAGTTGTTGTTATTCTGAACTTGTTTCAGAATCCCATACATAACGTACACTACCGATTGGGATTAAGAACTGAAAACTGCCATCCTTCGACAGGCTCAGGATGACAACAATCAACCAACCAATAACCAACAACTAACAACGATCAACCAACTAATTGTAATCAGGTAAGAAGCTGTAACGCTTTGCGTAATCAAGCATTTGCTCTGTAAAGTCTTCCGGGTAAGTCATTTCAATAGAAATAATTTCTCCGGCTTCGTTCGTCGTTGAAACCATTTTTGGGTTAATGAATCCACCATAAGGAGCAATATTTAGTTTTTCAACACGTGCCAAAACTTCCTTGTGAATGTCCTGATCTACTTTTACGCCGTATCCTTCTACCAAAGCCTGACAAGCGTCATAATCTCCTTCAGACTTGATCCGTTGAACTTCTCTTAAAAGTTCTCCAAAAATCCCTTGTAGTTTTTTGTAGTCGTTGATTTCGAAGTACGTTTTACCATCTCTCATTACTTTAGAGATTACATTTTCTTCCATACCTCTTTCAAAAGCCCAGGCAGAAACCCATTGACGGTTACGCATGTGTGATTCTTCAATATCAGCACCGGGTTCTAATCTTTGCATTTGAGCCATCAAACCATTACGGATGTAGGAATCGTATTCGGCTTTACCTGTTTCTAAAGATTCCATTAAGTCCAGTTCAATAAGTTTTTCGTCCATGATAAAATAAAGAGCAACCAAGTCAGCACGACCTTCTTCCAAAGTAGAGGCATAACTTTTAAGTGTTTCTTTCATTGTTCCAACCCCCGAATTTAACTGTCCTGAAGCATGACCTAAAACTTCGTGAAGGGCTGTGTGAAGCTTTCCGGCTAATTTAGAATGTTCCTCAGCTCTTTCTATTTCTTGCTCATCATGACAGAATTCCTGAAGCATTCCTTTACCACCTGCCTGTGCATAAGCATAAACAATATTTCCGATGCTTACGGATTTAGAACCATGATTTGTACGGATCCAGTTGGCATTTGGTAGGTTAACTCCAATAGGTGTAGAAGGAGAAGCATCTCCGGCTTCGGAGGCAACAGAAATGACCTTGTAGGAGACGCCTTTAATCTTTTTCTTTTTGTGTTCTTCCATAATGGAAGAATGATCTTCGAACCACTGTGCGTTATCTGAAAGAACTTCCATTTGAGCCGAAGCTTCAAAATCTGTTATTTCAACTAGAGATTCAAAAGAACCCGTGTACCCTTTAGGATCGTTGTAAACTTCAATAAATGAGTTGATGTAATCGATATCACCATCAGTAGCATTTACCCAGGCGATGTTGTATTCGTCCCAGGTTGTTAGATCTCCGGTTTTGTAGTATTCAATAAGAAGTTTTAAAGCATCGGCCTGAGCTTCGTTTTCGGCAACGGTAACTGCTTTTTCTAACCAGGGGATAATCTCAGTGATGGCCTCACCGTACATACCATCCAGTTTGTAAACTTTCTCCTCAATACCATTTTCTCCCCGAATTAATTTAGAATTTAATCCATAAGAAACAGGTTCTGTTGTTTCATTATCCTTAATAGAAGCAAAGTATGCATCTACTTCTGCTTCGTTGATGTCCGGATCGTAAAAGTTTACTGCTGAACCCAATACCAAACCTGTTTTAGGATCTAAGTTTACTTTTTTCGCATCAAAGTCAGCATCGAAAACGGCTTTCATGGCTTCCTCGTTTAATGAAGTACCTGTAGCTTTCATCAAGTCTGTAAAGTACTCTTTAGAAAAACCAGGTTTAAATTTAGCCATGGAGTAGTGGTGGTGTATTCCATTAGCGAACCATACACGTTTGGTGTAGGTCATAAAATCCTGCCAGTCCTCAGAAGTTTTGTCTCCATTAAAGTTGAGAACGATTTGCTCTAAAGCCTTACGGATGGATAAATTATGGCGGTAGTTTTGATCCCAGATAATATCTCTGCCGGCATAACCCGCTTCACTTAAGTAGTAAACCAGTTTTTGTTGTTGAAGGCTTAGTTTTTCAAATCCTGGAACCTGGTAACGGATGATCTTCAGGTCCGCAAAAGTTTCTGTTTGGAAGGTAAAGTCTTGTTTACCTTTTTCTGTTTGAGCACAAGAAGCTAATAAAATAGCTGCTACAAAGCCCAGATTGAATATTTTTTTCATTTTCTTAAATTTAATAATAAAGTGCATCAAAAATAAGAATTTAATTTTGTAGATAATAATTATTTAGTGATCAGTTATTAGTGATGAGTGATCAGTGAAGTTTTGCGCTTCGACAATATTTCCTGCCGGAGAGGACTGCCTATGGTAGGCAGGCTCAGAGTGACATATTTTATTAAAAGAATATTTGCGTTATCTATGGGATTCTGAAACAAGTTCAGAATGACCCACCAACAACGATCAACCAACAACCAACCCTTCGACAAGCTCAGGATTATATCTACTAACTCAGTAACGTACTAAGGTACTAACTCATTAACGTACTAACTCATTAACCAACAAGCAATTTGTTTTTAAACGCTTCGTAATCGTTAGGCATCGATGTTTTTTTACAATCTGTGAGGTCTGCCGTTTTGATTTCAAATTCCGGAAGAGCTTTTTTCATGACCTTAGAGAATTTTTGCGGATGGGCCGTTTCAAGAAATACGCCAAATTCATCATTTTTTATGCTTGCTGACAGGGCTAATTTCCCCACAGCGCCATGTGGATCTAACAGATAGCTATTTTTTTCGTAACAATTTTGTATTTCCTGTAATGTTGACGGGTCATCAAAGCGGAATGCGGTGATGTCTTTTTTAAGAGCTTCAATATCCTTATTGTACAAATATTCGATGCGTTCAAAATTACTTGGATTTCCTACATCCATAGCGTTAGAGTAGGTGAGTACGGATGTTTTTTCATTGAAAACACCTGTGTTTAAATACTCATAAAATGTATCGTTTGCGTTATGTGCTGCAATGAATCGATGGATGGGAAGCCCCATTTTTTTAGCGATCAATCCGGCGGTAACATTTCCTAAATTTCCCGAAGGAACCGATACAACCATCTTTTTTTCATTTAGATCTTTTTTGATCTGTTTGTAGGCAAAAAAGTAGTACAACATTTGAGGCAACAGTCGTGCGACGTTAATAGAATTTGCACTGCTTAAAGACTTTTTATCTCTCAGAGATTCATCATTCAGCGCTTTTTTAACGAGCTTTTGGCAATCGTCAAAGGTACCGTCAATTTCAATGGCGTCAATATTCTCGCCAAGGCTGGTCATTTGAAATTCCTGGTAGGCACTTACTTTCCCCTTTGGGAAGAGGATTTTTACCGACACACCCGGTACTTTGTAGAAACCACTTGCAACGGCACTTCCCGTATCTCCTGAGGTCGCTACAACAATGGTTACATCTTCCTTTTTATTTGAATGAAAATGAGAGAGACATCTTGACATAAATCGTGCTCCTACATCTTTAAATGCTTGAGTAGGACCGTGGTAAAGTTCTAAACAAGAAATGTTTTCTTCTACCGAAACGACAGGAATGTTGAAGTTCAGTGTTTCGGAAAGTATGTTTTTTAACTGGCTGTCGTTTAAGGAGTCTTTTACAAAAGGTTTGAGTACTGTAAAAGCGATATCAAGATCCTCATACGTTTCAATATTATTGAAAAAATCAGCCGGAATAGAAGGCAAATCCTCGGGAACATACAAACCACCATTATTTGTTAATCCGTTAATAACTGCTTCTCTAAAAGAAATTTGCTCGTTATTTTTTCGTGTACTTAGATACTTCATTTGTTCAAAATTCTTGCTCCACTTTCCTTACAAAGTAAATGCTTGCGTGTTTGTATTTTTATGTTCAGGTCTTTGTAAACATCTTCCAATGCCTGTTGGATATTGGAGGCATGTTCTTTGTTTTTGGCAATGGCAAAAACGGAAGGTCCGGAACCGGATATTCCAAAGGCTAAAGCCTTATTTTTATGGGCAGCGTTTTTTAATTCGTTGAATTTTGGAATGAGTAAGCTACGCATAGGTTCTACTACCAGATCTTTTAGGCTTTCAGAAAATAATTCCATATCTTTTTCATACAAACTTGCCACAAAGGCTCCCATAAGACTAACTTGTTGGGTGAGTGTTTTTAGATCAACGGTGTCGTTTAATATTTTTCGGGCATCTGACGTTTTTACTTTAATTGCCGGGAATAAGGTTACAGCGTACAAGTTTTCGATCAGTGGGAGTTCAATCAGATCCTCTGCTTTATTTCCTTTACTTAAAACAATTCCTCCCAGGATCGAAGGTGCTACATTGTCTATGTGTGCAGTTCCACAAGCGATTCGTTCGCCTTCTGCAGCAAAAGCCACTAATTCTTTGTTCGAATAGTTGCTGCCTGTTAATTTGTTGTAGCCGAATGCAGCTGCGGCACTACTGGCACTACTTGATCCAAGTCCGCTACCGGCGGCAAAACCTTTTGTGATGATAATATCTACACCGGTAAATTTATTTTGTGCTTCCTGCATCTTTCGGATCACTACCGAACAGCAATTTTTATCCCTGTCTGTCGGCAATCCATCACCATTAATCATTTTAATGATGTTGTTTTCTTTCGTTCCGTTAAAGCGCAATTCAACCTCATCTCCGATATCGTTTAGAGACAGCCCTAAAACATCATAACCTACATTAAAGTTGGCCAGAGTAGCGGGGGCATAGGCAGTTATTTGATCCATAAATTACTTGTTAACGATAGACATTACATCTGCAAATACTCCACTGGCGGTAACGCTGGCACCTGCACCTGCACCTTTAATGACTAAGGGTTCACTTACATATCGGTCGGTGTAAAGAGCGACTACGTTGTCTTTTCCTTCTAAATTGAAGAACGGACTGTCCGAAGGGATTTCCTTTAAGCCTACGGATAGTTTTTCATTCTCAAGAGTGGCAACTACTTTTAATTTAAATCCTCTGTCATTTGCTTTTGCATAAAGCGATTTGAAGAAGTCTTCGTTTTTTTCCAGATTTTCAAATAAAGCATCTACACTTTCTGAATTGGTACATTCATCCGGGATAAAGCTGTTGAATTTGATCTCAGATAAGGAACCTTTTAAGCCCGATTCTCTGGAGAGGATCAGGATCTTACGCATCACGTCCAATCCGCTTAGATCGATCAACGGATTCGGCTCTGTGTATCCCTCTTCTTTAGCTCTAAGAACTATGTCAGAAAATTTATTTTCACCATTGTATTGGTTGAAAATAAAGTTTAAGCTACCTGAAATAACGGCTTCTATTTTATTAACCGAATCTCCACTTATGATCAGGTCGTGGATGGTTTTGATAATCGGAAGTGCAGCTCCTACGGTAGTTTCGTATTTGAAGTGACAGTTAAATTCTTTAGCAGCATTGATCAATTTTGAATAAGTGTCGTATTCGCTACTGCAGGCTATTTTATTACAAGTTGAAATTGAAATGCTGTTTTCCAGTAAATAGGAGTAACCATCACTTACAATTTGAGATGCTGTGTTGTCAATAAATATACTGTTTGATAGATTCAGCTCGCTTATTTTTGAAAGGTATTCAGGTAAGGATCCGTATGGTTCTCCTATTTCTTTCACATTTAGGCTGTTTTTTTCCTCAATTTCATGACCATCGTTTAAAAGCATTTTTGTGCTGTTCGCTACGCCAATAACTTTAAGGTTGATGTTGTTTTCTTTGATCAACTTTTCTTTTTGTGAATAGATGATCTTTAAAAATTCTTCTCCTACATTTCCCGTTCCGGCAATAAACAGGTGCACATTTTTCACGATGTTGCTAAAGAATTTTTCGTGAATAACATTTAGCGCTTTTACTTCATCTTTTTGATCAATAACAATAGACAGGTTTCTTTCGGAAGCTCCCTGGGCAATGGCAGTTATGTTAATTCCATTTTCACCAATGGCGCTAAAGACTTTTCCTGAAAGACCTATTTTGTTTTTCATATTATCGCCAATAAGAGCAATAATACATAGGTTTTTTGTTACGTTCACCGGTCGTATAGTACCACTTTTGATCTCACTTTTAAATGTTTGGTCAAGTACTTTTTTGGAGATATCGGCATCAGACTCTTTGATCCCTATTCCAATACTTTGTTCCGAACAACTTTGTGTGATCAGTATGACGTTTACGTTATTTTCTTCTAAAGTTTGAAATACTTTTCGTGCACTTCCTTTTTTTCCTGATAAACCAATTCCCGAAATGGTAAGAACGGCAATGTCATTTAAGGAAGAAAGACCCTGTATTTTATGTGTTGATCTTTTATGTGAATGGCTGATAAATGTTCCTTCCTGTTCCGGGTGGAATGTATTTTTTAAATACAGGGGTATTTTTTTCTTTATCAGTGGCAATATCGCTTTAGGGTAGATCACTTTTGCTCCGAAGTAGGCCATTTCAAAAGCTTCTTCGTAGCTCAGTTTTTTTAGCGAAAGTGTATTTTTTACCTTTTGAGGATTTGCACTGTGAATACCGTCTACATCACTCCAAATTTCTATGGAACTTGCGTTGGTTGCATTTGCGTAGATGGAAGCAGTAAAGTCTGAGCCTCCTCTTCCAAGTAATACGGTCTCATTATTTTTATTTGAGGCGATGAATCCGCCTGTAATGTAATTTTCTTTTTTTATTTTTTTGAGAATGTTGTCCGTTGTGCGGTCAAGGTCAACATCGCCGTCTAAATAATTGTTGTTTGCAGAAATTAGATCGTAGCTGTTTAAATGATTGATACGTATTTGGTTGGTGTTTAAATAACTTTGAACAATTAATGAAGATAATTGCTCACCCATACCCAATACTTTTGCCCTGGTCTTATCGGTTAATTCTTTTAAGATGTGAATCCCTTTACAAACGGCTTCCAGTTCGTTGCATTTTTCCTGAACTGCAATGAGTAGTTCTGTTTGTTCTTTAATAGGGATAAGTTCATGAATGAATTTAAAGTGAATGTTTTTAAATTCCTCAATTTCAGTGGACGTCTCATTTACAAGGGCTTGCTCTATGATTTGTTCTAATTTATTGGTAATACCGGAAAAAGCGGAAACAACTACAATGTAATTTTCCTTTTTTTGTGATAGAATTAGTTTTATCTGCTCTAAATTTTCCTTTGAGGAAACACTTGTTCCTCCAAATTTTAAAACCATCATGCGATTGCTCTTTTACGTCACTTAAAATTCATTTAAATACAAAAGTCTATAAGCTATTAGCAGTGACTAATTGTAGCATATAATCTCCGCCCAAATGTATTAAATTATTATGGAACTTTATACACTTATTGTGCGTGGAATTTTCTTTGTAATTCTAAGTAAACAGGATATTGAAAAGTACCCGTTTTTTTTGCTTTTTGTCATCCTGAGCCTGTCGAAGGATAAACAATTCATTTGCCGTACTTCGACAGGCTCAGTATGACAAATGAATTTATTAGAGTATTGTAAGATCAAATAGTGTTGAGTATATTTTCGAATTTATGAGTTCTCGCTTGAGTGGAACAGGCAGTCAAGACAGTACGACCGCACGACATTTATTCGAAACTATTCTGCGCGTAAAATTTGATTGATAGAAGCCATTTTGATTGCTGCGATGGCGCATTCAATACCTTTGTTGCCGAGTTTACCCCCAGAACGGTCGATAGCTTGTTGCATAGTATTGTCGGTAAGTACGCCAAAAATTACAGGAATGTCGAGTGTGATATTTAATTGTGTGATCCCATTACTTATTCCCTGACAAACAAAGTCGAAATGTTTGGTTTCTCCCTGAATGACAGAGCCCAAAGTAATGATGGCATCTACATCGGTAGTTTCTGCCAATACAGATGCGCCAAAAGTTAATTCGAAGCTGCCGGGAACATTTACACGTAAAATATCTTCGGGAGCGACACCATTGTCAATTAAAGCTTGATGAGCACCCTTGTAAAGTCCCTCAGTAATTTCTTTATTCCATTCAGAAACAACAATCCCAAAGCGCAGACCTTCTGCGTTTGGGATTGATTCTTTATCGTAATGTGATAGGTTTGTTGTAGCCATATATTATTCAGCTGCAGTAATACGTGTAATGTATTTACTAATATTTTGACCTTCTTTTGATGAAGCAAATTCATTTTGTATGCGATTGTACAAACTCAATGCTTTATCCTTTTCACCTAAAGAATAAGCCGTGTTAGCAGCTTTCATCAAGTAAACCGGTGTTGTAAAATTGTTCGTTCTTAACTCAGCGGCATTAATGTAGTAGTCTAAAGCTTCTTTATCCTGACCCAATTCGGAGAACGCATCACCAATAGCACCCTGAGCAATAGGGGCTAAAATCTCATCATCTGAAGAGAAGTTATCTAAATGCTCAATAGCAGATTCAGCATCACCTAATCTTAAATAAGAAATACCTGCGTAATATTCAGCCAAATTAGCAGCTTTTGTACTACCGTAAGAGTCTATAATTTCCAGTAAACCGGCATATTGCTCGTCACCGTCTAGGGCTTCTTGAAATTTGTTTTGCTCAAAATTCTTTTCAGCCATGTACATTTCTGTACCTGCATTATTTTCTTTTGGTTGAACGTAGAGTCGATCGTAAGCAAAGAAAGCACTGAAACCTACAGCAATAGCAACAACGACAACCATTAAGTTGTTCTTGTTATCTTCTACGTACATCTCAGCCTTTGTAAGGCTTTCCTCAATCGTCTTTAACTGTTCTGGTGCTTGATTTTTATTTTCAGCCATTTTCCTGCTTGTTTGTTTGTTGAAGCACAAAAATAAAAGAAATTCTTAAATCACCGCTATAAATCTAAATTCAGGTCTTATTTTTACGAAAATTAATTTTACATGCACCTCAGGGATCTTTCTTTAATCTCTTTTAAAAATTACGAAGAAGCTCAACTGACTTTTTCTTCCAACATCAATTGTTTTGTCGGAAACAATGGTGTTGGTAAAACAAATTTATTGGATGCGATCTATTACATGTGCTTTTGTAAGAGTTATTTTAATTCGATTGACAGTCAGAACATACAGCACGAAAAACACTTTTTTACCATTGAAGCTGTTTTTGATAGGAATGAACAGGAAGAGAAAGTTTTTTGTGGCGTAAAGCGAGGGCAGAAAAAGCTTTTTAAAAGAAATAAAAAGGATTACGAAAAGCTTGCCGATCACATCGGGTTATTTCCTTTGGTAATTATTTCTCCTGCCGATAGAAATTTGATCATTGAAGGAAGTGAAACACGTCGAAAGTTTATGGACGGAGTAATTTCTCAGTCGGATAAAATTTACCTGCAACACATTATTAAGTACAATCAGGTTGTTTCTCAGCGAAATGCATTATTGAAATATTTTGCTGCAAATTTTACTTACGACCCAATAACACTCGGGGTTTATAATGAACAGTTAATTGATCTGGCTAACAAAATTCATGCGAAGCGTTGTGAATTTATGCAACAATTCAATCCTATTTTTCAGAAGTATTACAAGTCTGTTTCCGGATCTAAGGAAATAGTGAGTTTAGCCTACCGTTCTCAGTTAAATGATCGTGATCTGGATTCTTTATTGGAAGAAAACTTAAATAAAGACAAGATCTTACAGTACACGACTTGTGGTACGCATAAAGATGATCTTTTATTTAAAATAGGAGACTTTCCGATAAAAAAACAAGGCTCCCAGGGGCAGCAAAAAACGTATTTGATCGCTTTAAAACTGGCTCAATTTGACTTCATAAAAAATCTGGTTGGTTACAAACCACTATTGCTTTTGGATGATATTTTTGATAAATTGGATGACACACGAGTTGAGTCGATTGTGCGATTGGTTTCAGAACATCATTTCGGACAGATCTTTATTACGGATACTCATAAAGAGCGTACGGAAGAGATCATTAAAAAAATAGATGATTCGTACAAGATTTTTGATGTTATTGACGGAGTAATACAATGAGGAGAGCAAAAGGACAGACCCTAGGAGAAGTGATCAAAGAGCTTTTGAAGAACTACGATATCACATCGAAGTTTAATGAGGCTCATATTGTGACTTCCTGGGATAAGATTATGGGACCATCCGTCACCAAATACACCGTTAATATTGAAGTTGAAAAGCGTATTTTGTTTGTGCAGTTAAGTAATGCAGCTTTAAAGCAAGAGCTTAGTTATTCCCGAGAAAAAATTAAAAAGATGCTGAATGATGAAGTAGGGGAGGAAGTTCTGTTAGACGTTAGAATTTATTGATACGTTAGTACGTTAACATGTTAGTACGTTAACACGTTAGTACGTTAACACGTTAGTACGTTAATGAGTTAGTGCGTTAATGAGTTAGTGCGTCAGTACGTTAGAAAATTCAGAGATTGTTTCAAAAAGCATGTCAGTCTGAGCCTGTCGAAGAGCGGTATGCTTTTCATCAAATTGTCCTACCCTTCGACAAGCTCAGGATGACAATTCCTTCGATAATCCCGATAGCTATCGGGACAAAACTCATCACCCATCCCTCATCCCTTCTCCCTTCTCACTAATACGTAGCCATATTTGGATCAATTTCAGTAGCCCAGGCGTGAATACCGCCTTCTAAATTGATGAGTTTATCAAATCCTTTCACTTCTAAATAGTGGATTACGTTCATACTTCTTACCCCGTGGTGGCACATGACAACAGTAGTGATATCCTTAGAGATTTCATCCATACATTCATCGATCAAATTCATAGGAATATTCAAAGCTCCCTCGATATGACAAATGTCCCACTCAAAATATTCACGTACATCAATAATCTGGATTTCCTGACTGGAATTTAACAGCTCAGCACATGCTTTAGCAGAAATACTTTTGGGTAATGTTTCTATGGATGTTTCATAATGAAGATCGTAAGAGCTCAATTCGGTGACGTTGGAAGCATCTGTTTTGTGAAATTCTACCACAGACATTTGATAATTTAAAGCATTTATGGTGAGCAATTTTCCTTTGAGTACATCACCAATTCCTAATATTAATTTAAGCACTTCGTTTGCCTGGAATGTTCCGATCATTCCGGGCAACACACTTAATACTCCTGCTTCTGAGCAATTGGGAATGTCGGAGGGAGCCTCAGGGAAAATACATCGGTAAGAAGGGCCATCCTGGTAATTAAAGACTGAAATTTGACCATCAAATTGGTGGATAGCAGCGAACACCAGAGGCTTGTTTTCGATTATGCAGGCATCATTAATAAGATATCTGGCAGGGAAATTATCGGTACAGTCAACCACAACATCAAAGTCGCTGATGAGTTTTATGATATTTTCTTTGTTTACAGGAGTATCGGCAACCTTAAAATTGACATGCTTGTTTTGTTCTTTTAGTTTTAATGCTGCTGTTTTTGCCTTAGGCTTCTTTAGATCCTTTTGATTAAATAGAATTTGCCTTTGCAGATTACTTTCTTCCACAGTGTCGCCGTCAACAATACCCAGAGTACCTACACCTGCAGCTGTAAGGTGTTGTAAAACAGGACAGCCCAAACCACCTGCACCAATAACCAATACTTTGGCTATTTTAAGTTTTTCCTGACCATCAATACCAACATCATTAAGTTTGATGTGTCTACTATATCTTGAAAGTTCTGCTTTACTAAGACCCATTATTGACGAATTTTTATGCAAAGTTAAGAATCACGTCAGATAATATTTTGTAATTTCATAGAAATGATAAAATAATGAAAATACTAATAACAGGAGGGACTGGTTTAGTTGGCTCGGCTTTATCTAAGGCTTTACAAGGTAAGGGGCATGATGTTGCTATTTTAACAAGAACTCCGGATCGTAAGTCGGATTTCAAACTATTTTTTTGGGATCCTGATCATGATGAAATCGACGAAGATGCGTTTGAAGATCTCGATTGTATAATTCATTTGGCCGGTGCAAATATTTCTGAGAAGCGTTGGACAAATAAATACAGGCAGGAAATTTATTCGAGCAGGGTAGAGAGCGCTCAATTTTTGTATCGAAAAATAAAAGAGTTAAAAGTTCCTTTAAAGTCGTTTATATCTTCTTCAGCAATAGGGTGGTACGGTGCACTTACAAATGATGAGATCTATACCGAACAAGATCCATGCGCGAAGGACTTTTTAGGACAATTATCTAAACAGTGGGAATTAGCTGCCGAGCAATTTACTGACCTGGGTTGTGTGGTATCTAAAGTACGAACGGGAATTGTATTGTCGCCTGAGGGGGGGGCCTTACCAAAAATGACGAAACCCATTATTTGGGGACAAGGAGCTCCTTTGGGATCAGGAAGGCAATACATGCCCTGGATTCATGTGGATGATCTGTGTGCTATCTACATCCATCTTGTTGAAGGAGTTTTACCGGCAGGGGTTTATAATGGTGTTGCACCGGAATTTGTTACGAATGAGGACTTAACCAGGTTATTAGCTCAGGCTCTTGAAAAACCCTTATGGATGCCCAATATTCCTTCCTGGGCATTATATATGTTATTTGGAAAAATGTCATCTATATTGTTAAATGGCAGTAGAGTTTCTGCAGATAAATTGTGTCAAAGCGGTTTTAAATTTAAATATCCAAACATACAAAGCGCTGTAGCAAGTATTATCTATTAATTACGTTATGAAGTTTTTAGTTTCGTACGGTCATTTTATAATTTCTAATTTTTTATGCCAATTTACTAAAGTACCTACTGCTTAATACCTAAAATGAAATAAATTTCAAACTGTTTAAAAACAAAAAACCCCACTTTTCAGTGAGGTTTTCTTTGTGAGCCCAGTAGGATTCGAACCTACGACCGCCTCCTTAGAAGGGAGGTGCTCTATCCAGCTGAGCTATGAGCCCGTTATGGGTGCTCTTTTATGAATCCGCAGAGCTTACGGAGGATTAAACTCACAATTAGGTTACTGAGTAGTAACAAAAATTTCGTCGGGGTGGCAGGATTCGAACCTGCGACCTCCTCGTCCCAAACGAGGCGCGATAACCGGGCTACGCTACACCCCGAAATT
>Ga0207964_1000314_pt1 | contig 14273 bp, 12 predicted proteins | sample Knorr_S23_td_250_FD_185608 | JGI IMG/M metagenome (GOLD analysis project Ga0207964, IMG submission 185608) | Marine microbial communities from Southern Atlantic Ocean transect - Knorr_S23_td_250_ad_251m_LV_A (SPAdes) (version 2) | ecosystem: Environmental > Aquatic > Marine > Oceanic | place...
AAGGGCCGCTCAGAAGCTTATACCTGTTCGGGTGATAGAGTTGGGGGCAGAGAAGAAATTTTCTAATGAAACAGCTCGAGCACGACAGTTCGCCAAGCAAAATAATGTGCCGTTGATGGCCTATGATAAAGATATTGAGCTCAATGAGGGGGTTATTGTCGATTGCCTGCTGGGCATTGGCTATCAAGGCTCGCTTCGCAAACCCTATGATCAAGCAATTGATTTAATCAACCATGCCGGATTGCCAGTTTTAGCTATGGATATACCCTCTGGACTCAATGCCGATAAGGGTTCAGTGGTGGATAATGCAGTCAAAGCTGAAGTGACGGTAACCTTTATTGGTGCCAAACAGGGGTTATTTACTGGAAGAGGCCCCGCACTTTGCGGCGAAGTTATTTACCACAGTCTGGATCTTCCACAGCAATTATTTAATAACTTCCAACCGGCTGCGCAGCTATTGGATCTATTTAATTTACTTGAGCGAATACCCCAATTAGAGGGTGATGAATATAAAAATCAACGAGGTCACTGCATGGTGATTGGCGGCGATCATGGCTATGGTGGTGCAGTGGCTATGGCGGCAGAGGCTAGCCTAAGGGTTGGCAGTGGCCTCACCTCAGTTGCCACCCAGCCCGAGCATGTCGCCACTGTGCTATCCCGCTGCCCCGAAATTATGGCCTGTGGGGTTATCTCAGGTCAGCAGTTAGAGCCCTGGCTTAAAAGGCCGTCGGTGTTAGTTGCAGGGCCAGGTTTAGGCCGCTCAGCTTGGTCAGAACAACTACTGCAAAAAGCCGTGGCTTCACAACTGCCTATGGTGCTGGATGCCGATGCACTAAATATTCTCGCTGAGGGGCGTGTTGTTCGAGATAAAACAGATCGGCAGTGGGTATTAACCCCCCATGCTGGCGAAGCCGCACGGCTTCTCGATATCAGTGTTGCTGAGATTCAGGCTGATCGATTTGCCGCCGTGCAAAAAATTCAAGAAAAATACCATGCAGTTGTATTGCTTAAGGGTCCCGGAACATTAATCGCCGGTCCCAACCAACGCATTAAGATATGCCCCTACGGCAATCCCGGCATGGCAACTGCGGGTATGGGTGATTTATTAAGTGGTATTATTGGTGGTCTAATAGCTCAGGGGCTCAGTCTACAAGATGCGGCAGAGTTAGGTTGTTGTTTGCATTCATCAGCCGCCGATAAATTGGTTGATACTGTTGGCTACCGAGGCATTGCGGCTACAGATTTATTGCCTTATTTGCGTCAGTTACTTAATCAGGAAAACCCATGATGTCCAGTGCCAATAGCGCCAATCAGTCCCATTTGACCCTTGATAGCGAGCAACAGATGGTTGATTTTGGCGGTAGATTAGCGACAGCTATTGGTCAGCTAAATGCCCCATTATTGATTCTTCTCAATGGCCATTTGGGTGCGGGAAAAACTACCCTCAGTCGAGGTATTTTGCAAGGCCTCGGTCATCTTGGGGCGGTTAAAAGCCCGACCTATACATTGGTTGAGCCCTATGATCTTGGTATAGGCAAAGTATTTCACTTCGATTTATACCGTTTAATGGATGCTCAGGAGCTAGAGCATATTGGTTTTACTGATTATCTATCAGAGGCCAAGTTGTGCATGATAGAATGGCCAGAAAATGGCGATAGCTATATTCCTCAACCAGATATTGAGATCAGTATAAGTCTATTTAAATCTGGGCGAAGAGTGGTTTTAAATGCGCAGAGTGAGCGGGGTGAACAATGTTTAATTCAGTTAAAACTGTAGTGATAATTGATTAGGGTAAAATTCAGTGCAAGTTATTGGCAAACTAAAAATATATATCACTACCCTGAGCTTTTTAAGCCTGATGTCAGGTGGATTTCTAGCCACATCAGTATCTGCTTCTGAGATTAATTCTGTTCGTTTATGGCGAGCGCCCGATAATACAAGGATAGTTTTTGATGTAAGCGGAAACATAAACTACCATGTTTTTCAGCTGGATAACCCTCGGCGTCTAGTGATTGATATTGCCAATATCTCCCAACCACCCCTATTAGATCATCTCAATTTAAAAAGCAGCCCAATTGCCAAAGTGCGCTCGGCAAAACGCAATGGAAAGGACTTGCGAGTTGTTTTAGAGCTAAAGGCCCAGATAAGTCCAAAGCATTTTACGCTTAAGGCCAACGAACAATATAGCAATCGCCTAGTGGTTGATCTTTTCGACAAAAAACGCACAACCAGCCGTTCAGTGGAAGAGGTAGTGGAACAGTCTGACCGAAAAATAATTATCGCAATTGACGCTGGTCATGGAGGGGAAGATCCAGGCGCCTTGGGTCCCAAGCGCATAAGAGAAAAGAATATTGCGCTCCAGATTGCACGTCGACTTGATAATTTATTCGACAAAGATCCCAGCTACGATGGCGTACTTGTGCGCAGCGGCGACTATTACCTAGCCCATCGAAAGCGCACCCAAATAGCCCGAAATAACCAAGCTGACTTTTTTATCTCAATCCATGCCGATGCTTTTACCGATTCACGTGCCTATGGTGCCTCGGTCTATGCGCTCTCCAATAAAGGAGCAACCAGTGAGGCAGCGCGTTATTTAGCAAAGAACCAGAATAATGCCGATTTAATTGGTGGTGCCAGCACACTTAACCTAGGAGATAAGGATAAGATGCTGGCAGGTGTGCTTTTAGATCTCTCCATGACAGCCACTATGAATAGCAGTCTAGAAGCAGGGCAACATGTATTGAAACAGATGGGTTCGGTGGCAAGATTACATAAAAAGAAAGTTGAGCAAGCGGGATTTCTAGTGCTCAAGTCTCCAGATATACCCTCATTGCTAATTGAAACTGGCTTTATATCCAATCCCAAAGAAGCTCGCCAACTCTCCAGTGCGACTTATCAGCAAAGAATGGCAAAAGCCATCTATAATGGTTTAGATCAGTATTATTCAAAACAGCCTCCAGAGGGGACGCTGTTGGCAAAAATTATAGATAGAAAACCTCGACGCTACATTGTTGCTCGTGGCGATACGCTGTCAGAAATTTCAGCGCAGTATAAAATCTCAATGACCAGAATTATGCGCTACAATAAAATGTCATCAAGCACAATTCGCGTGGGCCAAGAGATAGCTATTCCTGGTCGATGAGGATTATCCAAAAAACGGATTAACGGATATGCCAAGTATAAATACTCTAAGCCCCCAGCTAGCCAATCAAATTGCGGCTGGTGAGGTGGTCGAGCGTCCGGCCTCAGTGCTGAAAGAATTGGTTGAAAATAGCCTGGATGCCGGAGCCACCCGAATTGATATAGAGATAGAGCAAGGGGGCGTTAAGCGTCTCTGCGTTCGTGATAATGGGTACGGCATAGAGCAATCGGATATGTCATTGGCGCTGAGTCGCCATGCCACTAGCAAAATATCTGATATAGATGATTTAGAAGCCGTCGCCACCCTGGGATTTCGCGGGGAAGCACTGGCTAGTATTGCCTCAGTATCGCGCCTATCGCTCACTTCAAATAATGGTGAAAATCAGGCTTGGAAAGCGGTGAGTGAGGGGCGAGATATGGCAGTAGATGTGCAGCCGGCAGCACATCCTGCCGGAACTAGCGTAGATGTTAGAGATTTATTTTTTAATACCCCGGCTAGACGAAAATTTTTGCGAACCGAAACCACCGAATATAACCGCATTGATGACTACGCCAAAAAGCTGGCTCTCAGCCATATGCAGGTAGCCTTTACGCTTCGACACAATCGACGAGTCAATCTCAATCTACAGCCTGCGGAGACAGTGCTCGAGCAAGAAAAGCGAGTTGCGGATATATGCGGTAAGCCATTTATGGAGCAGGCGCTCTATGTCGATAACCAGCGTAGCGGCATTCGGCTCTGGGGATGGATTGGGCTTCCCACCTTTTCAAGAAGCCAGACCGATCTGCAACACTTTTTCGTTAATGGCCGCAGCATTCGCGACAAAGTAGTTTCCCATGCAGTTCGTCAGGCCTATCAGGACGTTCTCTACCATGGGCGTCATCCTGCTTTTGTACTATTTTTAGAAATCGAACCTAAAGATGTGGATGTCAATGTGCATCCAACCAAGCATGAAGTTCGCTTTCGGGACAGTCGTGTAATTCATGGTTTTGTATCTGCAACATTGCAAAAAGCACTAGCTCAAGATCGACCCCAAGACCATTTGCAACCGCTGGAATCACAGGTTGCCGCCAACCCATTGGTCGAAGGGGCTATTCCCAAACAGTCATCCATGGGTCTAGGGCCAGCGCCCTTTAACTATGGCTCCCAGTCGGTCGCTCCAAAAGGACCTGTGGTTAGTACCCCTATGGAAGTCTATCAATCACTTTATGGTGATGGGGGCGGAGAGGAATCTGACACTATTCCGCCACTGGGGTTTGCAGTTGCCCAGCTAAAAGGAATCTATATTCTCGCTGAGAATGAACAGGGGCTTATTGTCGTCGATATGCATGCGGCCCATGAGCGAATTACCTATGAACAGATGAAGATCGATTTTGATAAAGAGGGTCTTATTTCCCAGCCATTGCTGGTGCCCGAAAGTTTGTCGGTCAGCCAGCGAGAAGCAGATGCAGTGGAACAGAATCCTGAGGTTTTTGCGCGTTTAGGTTTTATTGTTGAGCGAGCGGCAGCGGAGAGTGTTGTTGTTCGAGAGATACCCGCTCTATTGCGTGGCACACAGGTTGAAGCATTATTGCGTGATGTTATATCGGATATTCTAGAATATGGCACATCTGAGCGAATTAGGCATCAAATCAATGCGATTTTATCTACCATGGCCTGTCACGGCTCAGTTAGAGCAAATCGTAAATTAACGGTTCCAGAAATGAATGCGCTACTGCGCGATATGGAGGCTACCGAGCGCAGCGGGCAGTGTAACCACGGGCGTCCCACCTATTTCCAGCTTAGCCTCGATGAGCTAGATAAACTTTTTTTGCGGGGTCGATGAGAATTAACTTGGACAATAAAAAACAATTACCGGTTATCTTCCTCATGGGTCCTACGGCCAGTGGTAAGACTGATCTTGCCATTTCATTGCGCGATCATCTTCCGGTTGAACTAATTAATGTCGATTCGGCGCAAATCTACCGCGATATGGATATAGGTACGGCTAAACCAGATGCCGAAACCCTTAAGATGGCGCCCCATCGGCTTTTAGGCTTCTGTGACCCAGCTGAATCATACAGTGCGGCAGACTTTGCCAAGGACGCCAAGCGAGAAATAGCTGATATTCATGATATGGGTCGAATACCCCTGCTAGTTGGCGGTAGCATGCTATACTTTAGGGTGTTACTTGAGGGGCTAGCTGATCTGCCAGCAGCGGATGCTGCTATTCGAAACAGCATCCAGCAACAGGCAGACAAGGAGGGTTGGGCCAGTCTTCACCAAGAATTGCAGAAAGTGGATTCGGTGACTGCCAAGCGGTTGCACCCAAATCACTCCCAGCGTATTCAGCGTGCCCTTGAAGTATTCAAGGTAACCGGTGTTCCTCTATCAGAATTACAGTGTCAATCTGAAGGGGGCATTGAAGGTAGTTATGACGTGTACCAATTTGCTCTGGTTTTGCAAAATAGAGCATTGCTTCATAAGCGTATTGAGCAGCGTTTTTTAGCTATGATGGAAGCAGGCTTTGCAGATGAAGTTAGCCAGCTATATCGGCGGGGTGATTTGCATTCTGATATGCCCTCAATCAGAGCTGCGGGCTATAGGCAACTTTGGGAGTATTTTGAAGGGCGCTGTAGTTTAGATGAAGCAATTGAGAGAGCTATTATTGCAACTAGGCAGCTGTCAAAAAGACAGCAGACATGGTTGCGAAACTGGCCAAAAAGCCGAGAAATACCGGTTGATAATCAGCAGGGTTATCTAGGCTCTAAAGCTCTTTGCGAGACTTTTTTGAGAAAACAGCGATACATTCCATATACTATAGCGTAATGCATAGGTAGAATAGCCCGTAAGGTGAGTTGCAATCCCACCTGACTTTTTGGTTGCGATTATTGCAACATATATTGAATTTTCAATACTAGGAGATATAACAGTGTCAAAAGGACAAAACATACAGGATCCATTTCTTAATGCGCTTAGAAAAGAGCGTGTTCCCGTCTCAATTTTTTTGGTCAATGGTATTAAGTTGCAGGGAACTGTTGATTCATTTGATCAATTTGTGGTGATGCTAAAAAGTACCGTTAGCCAGATGGTATACAAGCATGCGATATCCACTATAGTTCCATCTAGGGCTATTAATTATTTGTCTAGCAATGCACCCACTGCGCAGGCAGGCTACAACGGAGATAGCATCTAAATAACGTGTCATTATTCTTTGAACGTCCAGATTTTGGTGAGCGCGCAGTACTGGTTCACCTGAAGTTAAACAGTGAAACTGAGCCTGAGGATGTTGGAGAATTTGAGGAGCTAGTGAGATCCGCGGGGGGCGATGTTGTCGACCTTATTCGCGGGTCTCGCACATCTCCCCATGCAAAGTATTTTGTCGGCACTGGCAAATTGGAAGAGATCGCCGAAGTTATTAAACGTGAGTCCGCCGAGTTGGTTATATTCAATCATAACCTCTCACCCAGTCAAGAGCGCAATCTCGAGGCCAGTCTGCAGTGCCGAGTATTGGATAGAACAGGGCTGATCCTTGATATTTTTGCCATGCGTGCGCGTACCCATGAGGGTAAATTACAGGTTGAACTCGCGCAGTTGCACCATCTGTCCTCGCGATTAGTGAGGGGGTGGACTCACCTCGAGCGGCAAAAAGGTGGGATTGGTATGCGAGGGCCCGGTGAAACCCAGCTGGAATCGGATAGGCGAATGGTGCGAGATCGTATTAAATCGATCCAAAAACGCCTTGAGAAAGTGCGAGTTCAGCGAGATCAGGGAAGACAGTCCAGACTTAAATCTGATACCCCGACCATATCCTTGGTAGGTTACACCAATGCTGGAAAATCCACCTTGTTTAATCGGTTGACTGAATCGGATGTCTATGCGGCGGATCAATTATTTGCAACCTTGGACCCAACCATGCGGCGCTTGGATATTCCAGAGCAGGGGCCAGTTATTTTTGCAGATACTGTAGGCTTTATAAGCCACTTACCCCACCGTTTGATTGACGCTTTTCGCGCCACATTGGAAGAAGCGGCCTCTGCCAATGTGCTACTTCATATAATAGATGCCTCTGCAGAGGATAGGTCTGTTAATATAGACCGAGTAAATGATGTGTTAAAGGAAATTGACGCCCATAACTTACCCACGCTGATGGTCTATAACAAGATAGATCTGATGGAAGAAGGGCAGGCTAGGATTGAGCGCGATCAAGAGGGCCGTCCGGTGGCTGTCTGGTTATCAGCATTAACTGGTGTTGGCACGGATATGCTGTTAGAGGCAGTGGCTGAGTATTTGCCCAGAAAGTTGATCCATACTAATTTACAATTACAACCCAGCCATGGCGCGTTGAGAGCTGCGCTCTATAGTTATAAAGCTGTGTTAAATGAAACCTATAATGAGCAGGGTGGTGCAAATTTGGAAATTCAACTGCCTGAGAGTGATTTTTTTCGACTTGTTAAGCAGTCGGGGTTGAAATTAGAGGATTTAGACACCATCTAGTAGTAGTAGGTAGAACTAGATGATAGATTCAGAATCGTTGTAATAATTTGAATAGCGATTCAGTTAATAATTAAATTTGGAGTAAAACTATGGCTTGGAATGAACCTGGTGGAGGAAAAGACCCGTGGGGCGGTAATCGCAATGGTGATGGCCCACCCGATATAGATGAAGCCTTAAAAAAATTGGCCGAAAAATTTAAATTTTTCGGTGGTGGAGGCCGTGGTGGCAGCAAAGGTTTATTGCCTGTTGTTATTGTTATATTCACTATTCTGTGGGGGCTAATGGGCTTTTACCAAGTAGATGAAAAAGAGCAGGCGGTTGTTCTTCGATTGGGTAAATATCATACAACCAACGGTTCAGGACTGCATTGGAATCCGCCTATTGTCGATGCTATTAGAGTTGTTGGCGTAACTGAAGAGCGCCAGTATCCAGCCCGAGGTTTAATGCTGACCCAAGATGAAAATATTGTTGAGATTTCCCTAACGGTTCAATACAACATTTCTGATGCCAAGGATTTTGTGCTCAATATTAAAGATCCTGAGACCAGTCTAAAGCAGGCTACAGACAGTGCATTGCGTCATGTGGTGGGTAGTACAGGTCTTGATGGCGTGATATCAACCGGTCGAGAGCAAGTGGCTCTTGCTACGGCTGAAAAGCTGCAAAACCTACTTGATATCTATGGCAGTGGTATTAATGTGGTTAAGATTAATATCGAAGAATCTCGTCCACCGACAGAGGTTAAAGCAGCCTATGATGATGTGATTAGAGCGCGAGAAGATCTTGAGCGTCTGGTCAATGAAGCTCAAGCCTATTCCAATGGAATTATTCCAGAGGCACGTGGTGAAGCTCAGAGGCTAAGAGAAGAAGCTGAGGGTTACAGGTCACAGGTTGTCTCGAAATCTGAAGGTGAGGCCAAACGATTTACCAAGCTTTTAACCGAGTACAAAAAAGCGCCAGTAGTCACTCGAGAGCGCCTCTACCTTGATGCGGTGGAAGAGATTATGACCCAGAGCACTAAAATCCTAATGGATGTCGAAGGTGGAAATAATATGCTTTATCTGCCGTTGGATAAGATTGTTCAACAGGGCGGTAGTGGCAAGCAATCTGCTTCAGCAGAAACTAGCGATCAGATGGTTGATCGAATTGCCAACGATGTGATCGAGAGATTACAGAGAAACAGTGATCGAATTCAATCGGAGAGACGACGATGAAAAATCTATTTAAAGCGCTAGGTTTGTTGGTCGTTGTTGTTATTGCGGTCAATAGTACCCTGTATGTGGTCAGTGAATTTGAGCGTGGTGTCAAATTGCGTTTTGGTAAGTTAATTGAAGCTGATATTCAGCCTGGATTACATGTAAAAGCACCGTTTATCGATGATGTGCGAATATTCGATGCCCGAATATTAACCGTAGATGCCCAGCCTGCCAGTTTCTTTACTATTGAAAAGAAACGTCTGATTGTGGATTCTTATGCCAAATGGCGTATTTCAAATGTAGAGACCTACTACAAAGCCACAGGTGGTGTTGAGTCGGTTGCTCACAACCGTCTTGCCAATCGGGTTAATACCGGTCTGCGAAACCAGTTTGGTACAAGAACGTTGCATGAAGTAGTGTCTGGTGAGCGTGATCTTTTGATGAAAAATATTACCGATGATCTCAACCGAACAGTATTGGGAAGCTTGGGTATTGAAGTGGTGGATGTTCGCGTTAAGCGTATCGACCTTCCTCAAGAGGTGAGCGGTCCAGTATTTAGACGAATGACAGCAGAGCGAGAAAAAGAAGCGCGTGAACTGCGTTCAACCGGTAAGGAGAAAGCTGAGAAAATTCGCGCTGCCGCTGATCGACAGCGTACTATTGAATTGGCCAACGCCTATCGAGATGCCGAGGAAGTGCGCGGTGAAGGTGACGCTGAAGCGGCGAAAATTTATGCCTCTGCATACCAAAAAGATCCCGAGTTTTACTCATTTGTTAGGAGTTTAAATGCCTATAAGCAGGCTTTCTCCAATAAAGGCGATATTATGTTGCTTGAACCAGATAGTGACTTTTTTAAATATTTAAAACAGCAGGGTGTTAGATAGTCTATTTGGACTAAACCGCAAAAGGCTTGTTTATGGCAATTTAAACGAGATTATTGTAAAAATCTCTGCCACAGATGAAGCTAATTTGTTAAAATCCAAAAAAACCGGGGCAACTCGGTTTTTTTATTCGTCCAAAGCTGTGTAGATGATAGAAATATTGCCACAAAGATTGGTTTACTCCCTATAATTGTAAGCCAATAACGGTTGTTTGGGTTTTAATATTGTGAGGTCATTGTGTCAAAAGTAGACTGTTGGTTATTACCAGATGGCATCGATGAGGTGCTGCCAGAGCAAGCGCGTCTTATTGAAGGATCGCGGCGCAAACTGCTGGATCTCTATAATAGCTGGGGTTACGATCTAGTGATTCCGCCCATGGTTGAGTTTACTGAATCATTGTTGAGTGGTTTTGGCGCAGACCTCGATTTAATGACCTTTAGACTAACAGATCAACTGAGCGGTCGCATGATGGGTATTCGCGCTGATATCACACCACAGGCGGCGCGTATTGATGCCCACAGTCTCAATCGACAGGGTCCTAATCGACTCTGTTATGCCGGTACTGTTCTGCAAACCAAACCCAGAGGGCCACTTGAATCCCGCACACCTATCTCCATTGGCGTAGAGCTATTTTGCGAGGCAGGGGTGAGCGCTGATATTGAAGTGATTGAGTTATTTCTCAAAACCCTAGAACGGTCTGCGGTAGAAGCTGTGCATTTAGATCTCGGTCACGTGGATATTTTTCGTGGCCTTTTGGCCAATGCCAATCTCAGCACGCCTCAGGAATCAGAATTATTTGAGTTGTTGCAACGCAAAGCGCTTGCAGAACTTGAAGCTTGGGTGGCTGAAAATATTGCCGATGCCCAGCTCGCCAATTGGCTAAAACTATTGCCCACACTGTCTGGTAGTGCAGAGGTTCTAAGTCAGGCAAAACAGTGCTTGGCTGGCGCTCCAGATACCGTTATTGACGCCCTCAATCAACTGGAGCAAATAGTCGCGGCATTATCCGATAAACAGGTCACTATTTACCTCGATTTGGGAGAGTTGCCAGGGTTTTACTACCACACAGGTGTTGTATTTGCCGCCTATAGACAGGGTTATGGCAAAGCGTTGGGCCATGGTGGGCGCTACGATAATATTGGTCAGGCCTTTGGTCGTGCCCGCACAGCCACTGGATTTGCCTTTGATCTTAAATCACTGGTTGCCAATGGGCAGTTTGAAGATCAAGTACAGGGCGGAATTTTTGTTCCACAGAGCGATGATCCTGAATGTTGTAAGCAGGTTGCGTTGTTGCGTGAGCAGGGCCAGCGAGTGGTGCAGGGGTTTGCTGGGCAACTGGTGGACTATAAAGAAATTAATTGTGATCGCCAGCTTATTCAAAAAGGCGATCAATACATTGTTGAAAAAGTATCCTGACAGAGTCAGCTGATTAATTAGAGTAAAAAATCATATGGGTAAAAATGTAGTGATTCTCGGCTCCCAATGGGGTGACGAGGGCAAGGGAAAAATTGTCGATCTACTCACTGATAAGGCGTCACTAGTGGCGCGCTTTCAGGGTGGTCATAACGCTGGACATACACTGGTTATCGACGGCAAGAAGACCGCATTGCATCTTATCCCATCTGGTATATTGCGCGATCATGTAACCTGTGCGATTGGCAACGGAGTGGTTCTGGCGCCCGATGCGTTACTTGAAGAGATACTGATGCTCGAGGAGCGCGGTGTGCAAGTTAGAGATAGGCTTAAAGTATCGGGATCCTGTCCCTTGATTCTGCCCTATCATATTGCACTGGATCAAGCCCGTGAACAGTCGTTGGGCAAGTCCAAAATTGGCACCACAGGGCGCGGCATAGGTCCCGCCTATGAAGATAAGGTGGCGCGGCGTGGATTGCGTCTCAGTGATATGGTCAATATGGATCGTTTTGCTGAAAAGTTAAAGGCGGTTTTGGCCTATCACAACTTTGCCCTAACGGAATACTACAAAGTAGCGCCAGTGGATTTTGATCAAACCTTGGCTTTGGCCAAGGCATGGGCTAAAGAACTACTGCCAATGATGGCTGATGTTACCGAAATTCTTCACAATGCCCGAGAAGCTGGAGAAAATATCCTATTTGAAGGGGCTCAGGGTTCATTGTTAGATATAGATCATGGCACCTATCCGTTTGTTACCTCCTCCAATACAACGGCGGGTGGCACAGCCACGGGCAGTGGCTTTGGGCCCATGTATCTCGACTATATCATGGGTATTACCAAAGCTTACACCACCAGAGTGGGCTCTGGGCCATTCCCCACCGAACTACACTGTGAAATTGGCGAGTATTTGGGTGAGAAAGGCCATGAATTTGGTACCACCACGGGTCGCGAGCGTCGCTGTGGTTGGTTTGATGCGGTGGCACTAAGACGTGCGGTGCGCATTAACAGCATTACCGGTATTTGCCTGACCAAACTCGATGTATTAGATGGCCTAGAGGAAGTCAATATCTGCGTGGGCTATACAGATGCCCATGGTAACAGTGCCAATAATCCCATTCATGCCGATGATTTTGAAGGCTTGACGCCAATTTATGAGTCTATGCCCGGTTGGAGTGAAATCACAGTGGGCACGCAATCCCTAGATCGTCTGCCGGCCAATGCACGCGCCTATATTCAGCGCATTGAAGAACTGATTGGGGCGCCAGTTGATATAGTGTCTACGGGTCCAGATCGGGTAGAAACCATTACTTTGAAGCATGCCTTCGATTAGTGTGAGCGCTTAAAAACATCATTTAAACCTATTGTTATTGTTCGCCGTTACTCGATTATTATTGGGTGGCGGTGTTTTCGCCGGTTTTTTTCTCACTCTGCCTTTAGCTTTATTTCTAATCCAATGGCCTCAATCTGTCTGTGCAGAGTAAATCACCATAAATCTGCTTGCCAAACCTATCCAAGTTAGGTAAATTCAAATAAGAAGTGCTGAGTAGTAGGAAAGGGAGTTTGGGCTTGCCAATCCTGTGCAGGTCAGAAGACTCTAGTGAATTACGGGGTTTTATGCCGCTTAATAAGCGTTATGGAAGTACTTGTGTTATCTGCTTGTCCCGCCCGTCCGGGTTGGATTGGGACTCTTTTTATTGTAATTTCCCACGTCTGACGACCGCCCCTCGGCATTCCATATGCCGGCTAGGGAGTCTGAGTGACTAACCAATTTGCCACCGAAATTTGGCCGTTAGCTGTCTATTTTGGGCTGGTTATACTGTTGGTTATTACCATGTTGGTGCTCTCCTGGTTATTGGGACAGCAGCGCCGCAATGCCGCCACAAACGATCCCTTTGAGTCTGGTGTGGTATCGGTTGGCGATTCACAAATTCGCATCTCGGTAGAGTTTTATCTAATTGCCATCTTCTTTGTGATCTTTGATTTGGAAACCGTGTTTATCTTCGCTTGGGCGGTGGCTTTCTTTGAGCTGGGGTGGCAGGGCTATGTCGCTATGTTGGTGTTTATCGGTATTTTGGTACTGGCGCTGATTTATGAGTGGCGTTCTGGCGCTCTGGATTGGGGTAATAAAACGCGGGTTGGCTTAAAACAGGCAAAACGGCTAGCTGAGGATAAGCTATGAAGTGGAGTTTGAGTCGCCCAGATCAGGGCAGTCCAGTTGATGCCAGTGATGATTTTATCGAGCAGCAGGTCAAGCGCAATGTCGCCTTTGCCAAGCTGGAAGACCTGATTGCTTGGGGTCGCGCCCATTCCCTATGGCCCTTTAACTTCGGCCTGTCCTGTTGTTATGTGGAGATGGCGACATCTTTCACCAGTAAGCATGATATTGCGCGATTTGGTTCGGAAGTTATTCGCGCCACACCACGTCAGGCCGACTTAATGGTTATCTCTGGCACCTGTTTTTTAAAGATGGCACCTGTGGTGCAGCGTCTCTACGATCAATTATTGGAGCCGCGTTGGATTATTTCTATGGGTTCCTGTGCCAATTCTGGTGGTATGTACGATATTTACTCGGTGGTGCAGGGGGTTGATAAGTTTATCCCTGTGGATGTCTATGTGCCCGGTTGTCCACCGCGTCCCGAAGCATTGATGCAGGGGTTATTGATGCTTCAAGAGTCCATAGGTAAAGAGCGCAGACCCATCTCGTGGGTTGCTGGCGATCAAACTGTGGTCAAGCCACAAAAAATAAGTCAAAGGGATAAGTTAAATGAGCAACGGATTCAGGCTACAGAGTTAAGGGAGCCAAAGAATATATAGGTAATAGAATCTAAACCAGACCTTTTTACAAATAAGGGGCTTCAATGCAAACTGCGGAGACACTGACTGTTAGTCGGGTTGAGGAAGAACTGTACCGAGAATTCGGCGAGGCGCTGTTTGTTGTTCAGAAATGTGCCGATAATATTCCCACGCTATGGGTTCCTCGACAGTCTTTAGTCGCTGTTCTGCACTATTTAAAACCCCAATTTTCCATGCTCTATGATCTGTTTGCCATCGACGAACGCACCAGAGAACATAGGCAGGGACAACCGGCTGCCGATTTTACGGTGGTCTATCAACTGTTATCCACCGAGCGCAACGATGATTTTCGTATCAAAGTGGCGCTCTCCGAGTCCG
>Ga0207964_1000315_pt1 | contig 13971 bp, 15 predicted proteins | sample Knorr_S23_td_250_FD_185608 | JGI IMG/M metagenome (GOLD analysis project Ga0207964, IMG submission 185608) | Marine microbial communities from Southern Atlantic Ocean transect - Knorr_S23_td_250_ad_251m_LV_A (SPAdes) (version 2) | ecosystem: Environmental > Aquatic > Marine > Oceanic | place...
CTAAATAAAGTATATAAATAACTTTAAGTCAGTGATTTACATTAATAAAATGTATGTTTTATAAATAATTTTCACTATCTTCAATCGATCTTTTTATTTAAATGTTATTACTAACCAATTAATCTCTAAAAAAATGTACACCACCACAAAAAAAAGTAAAAAAGGCTTGAGTCCGGTCAGCTATTCAGCAGTGTCGGAGTTATTCGACATCGACCAATGGTCTCCAAACATTCGCGAGGGATACAACGCCGGCAGCGAATCGATTTATGGGAAAACTCCTGCAGCTAACATCAGAGAAACTCACCTTGAGTTTACTATTGAAATGGCAGTTCCGGGAATAGCTAAAAGTGATTTGTGCATAGAAATTAATGACCGTCTATTAACGGTCAGCTCTAACTGCACAAGGTTCGGTTTAAGTGAAGAAGAACGCTACACAAAAAGAGAATTCAACTACAACAACTGTGGTCGCTCTTTTATTCTGCCGAGCTCTGTTGTAGAAACAGAAGTTTATGCAACTTGTTATGATGGTTTACTCAATGTAACACTTCCTAAAAAGGAAGATGCAATTGGTGATACCAAAAGGGAAATTCAGATCTCTTAACTAAATTATTCTGGCAGCCTCGGCTGCCAGTTTTATTTCAACCACACTTATCCTAAATAAAATACATAACTAACTTTAAGTCAGTGATTTACATTAAAAAAATGTATGTTTTATAAATAATTTTTACTATCTTCAATCGATCTTTTTTTTTTAAATATAATACTAACCAAATTAAACTCTAAAAAATGTACACCACATCAAAAAAAAGTAAAAATGGGCTGAATCCTGTCAGTTATTCAGCAGTGTCGGAGTTATTCGACATCGACCAATGGTCTCCAAACATTCGCGAGGGATACAACGCCGGCAGCGAATCGATGTATGGGAAAGTTCCTGTAGCTAACATCAAAGAAACTCACCTTGAGTTTACTATTGAAATGGCAGTTCCGGGAATGGCTAAAAGTGATTTGTGCATAGAAATTAATGACCACTTGTTAACGGTCAGTTCTAACTGTACAAGGTTCGGTTTAAGTAAAGAAGAACGCTACACAAAAAGAGAGTTCAACTACAACAACTGTAGCCGTTCCTTCATTCTGCCAAACTCTGTTGTAGAAACAGAAGTTTGTGCAACTTGTTCTGAAGGTTTACTAACTGTAACACTTCCTAAAAAGGAAGATGCAAGTGGTAACCCCAAAAGGGAAGTTCAGATCTCTTAACCCAAATTATTCTGGCAGCCTCGGCTGCCAGTTTTATTTCAAGCCTTTTTATTCTACAATAACTACCACGGGCATCTATAAATTCTTATTTTTGCGCTTTAATTTATCGCAGACACGATTTACGAATTTATCATATGCACAATCTACAAAACACCATAGAAAAAGCATGGGACGAAAGAAGTTTACTAAAAGAAACTTCTACCCAAAATGCAATTCGAGAAGTTATAGAGCACCTCGATAAAGGTCGCTTAAGAACTGCTGAACCCACCGAAGATGGCTGGCAGGTTAATGAGTGGGTAAAAAAGGCGGTAGTCATGTACTTCCCTATTCAGGGAATGAAAACCATTGAAGTAGGTCCTTTTGAATTCCACGACAAAATGGAATTAAAGAAAAACTATGCCGAACTTGGTGTTCGTGTTGTTCCACATGCCGTAGCTCGTTATGGAGCTTTTATTGCCCCGGGTGTTATTATGATGCCTTCTTACATTAATATTGGTGCAAATGTAGATTCCGGAACTATGGTAGATACATGGGCCACTGTAGGATCTTGTGCTCAAATTGGAAAAAACGTTCATTTAAGTGGCGGTGTAGGAATTGGTGGTGTTTTAGAACCTCTTCAAGCTGCTCCGGTAATTATTGAGGACGATGCTTTTATAGGATCCAGATGTATCATTGTTGAAGGAGTGCGTGTAGAAAAAGAAGCCGTGCTTGGTGCAAATGTGGTATTAACAGGTTCAACAAAAATTATTGACGTGAGTGGTGATGAGCCCATAGAATATAAAGGACATGTACCATCGCGTTCTGTAGTAATTCCGGGAACCTACACAAAATCTTTCAAGGCAGGAGACTACCAGGTTCCATGTGCATTAATCATTGGTAAAAGAAAAGAAAGCACCGACAAGAAAACTTCTTTGAACAATGCTTTAAGAGATCATAGCGTAGCGGTTTAATCCGCTACCTCACTATCGCTTTTTCATCTTCTTTGCAAAGCCATTCCTTAACAGGAATAGACCAATCGCCGTACTTTGCAGTCAGATAATCTTTATAATTGTTTGGAACGGTTAGTTTACGCCCGTTCAATTCAACAAATTCTTGCGACTGGTAATGAGATTTATCCACTCGAAGGATCTTTCCCATAGACTGCCAATACGTATGTGTATCATCGTCTTTTTTGACAAAAATATCTAAAACGACCATTTTCTCTACTAAAGGCGGATAAAACATTTTAAAAAAAGACAAACCCAATGGCTTCACTTTAAAAATACGATAGTCATTTGGCTTAATGGGTCCGTAAGATTGAATCCCTCTACGACAGGTAACTCTGTAGCCTTTTAAATAAAATCTCCAACGCAACTTATCAAACTTATCAGCATCAGCGTAGTCAATAGAAATATCCACATCGTGATCCCAGGGAAGTAAATCACCATCGCGAACAATTCCCAACAATGTTCCACCCTCTAAAAAATACTTAATTCCGTATTTATCTAAAAAATTCACAGAACAAAAAAGCATTTTCCGTGCTTTTCCAATATTACCGGGATTTAATGTAAGCATTATGAGGTTGAGTTATTTTTCGTGGCAAAAATACAATTTTATATACCGGATAGAAATTGTTACACACCGAATTTATAAGCCAACAGAAAATCTCTATCGGAAGCATGAATACCTATAAAAATCATATTTTTGCAATTGCCATGGAAAATAAAATACAGGCTATGCAAAAATTATCGGCTATCATACCGACATACAACGAAGAAATAAATATTGAAGCGGCCATACAATCCGTATCCTTTGCCGACGAAATTATTATTATAGATTCTTTTAGCACAGATCATACCATTGCCATAGCCGAAAAATATGGAGTTCGCATCCTACAAAGAGTGTTCGACAACTTTTCCAACCAAAAAAATTATGCCATTGAAAATGCCAGTCATGCATGGGTCGTTCTTTTAGACGCTGATGAACGAATTGGTAAGGAATTGAAACATGAAATTCAAACCGTATTAAATACTGAACCTAAAGCCAGTGCTTACTGGGTTTACCGAAGAAATTACTTACTTGGCAGAGAAATTAAATACAGTGGATGGCAAAACGATAAAGTTGTTCGACTTATCGAACGTGATTTCTGTAGATACAATGGCAAATTAGTTCACGAGGAAATAATAACATCTAAAAAGATGGGCTACCTTAAAACAAAACTAGAGCACTATACTTACAAAAATTTTGATAATTTTATCAATAAAAAAAATAAGTTTGCTCAACTACAAGCTGAAATGCTGGCAGCAAAAAACAAAAAAGTTACCCCTTACCTGCTTTTTGTAAAACCGGCTTACAGATTTGTGAATCACTATTTTTTTAGAAGAGGATTTTTAGATGGCTTCCCCGGATTTTTTATTGCAAGCTTTTACACATACACGATTTTTACACGATACATAAAACTTTGGCTCATTAACAAAGGGCTTAAATAACTTACCCCATGAAAATTATCATTCTTGCTGCCGGAATTGGCTCTCGTTTAGGAAACCCATTCCCAAAACCTCTTACACCACTAAGCGATGGAAAGAGTATTATGCACAGACAACTAAGTGCTATTTCAAAACATTTCGATATCAATGACGTGAGCATTGTTGTGGGCTTCAAAAAAGACCTGATCATGGAACGTTTTCCTGATGTATCTTACGTTTACAACCAATTTTTTGACAGAACAAACACTTCCAAAAGCTTGTTGAAAGCTTTAAAAAAACACAAAAACAAATCTGTGCTTTGGCTTAATGGGGATGTTGTTTTTGACGATAAACTTTTTGATGTACTCAAAGCCGATATCGAAGCAAACAACTCATTTATTTCTGTTAATACGTCCAGAGTTGCTGAAGAAGAAGTAAAATACACCTTAAAAGACGGTTATGTTCATGAACTTTCTAAAGAGGTAAAAAACGGATTGGGTGAAGCTGTGGGAATTAACTTTATTTCATCAAAAGACATCGATGCTTTTGTTACGAAACTTGAAGAATGTGGTCAGCAGGATTACTTCGAAAAAGGTTTGGAACTTGCCATCCGCGACGAGGATGTAAAAATTAAAACCATTGACATTTCCAAATACGATTGTATCGAAGTTGACTTTAAAGAAGATCTGGAAAACGCTAAAAACATATTTTAAACATACCAATGAAGTTCATTCTGTTTTGTGAAAACCCGTATGCCTTTAGCATTCTAGCACCCCTAAGAGATGTGCTGAAACAAAAGGGCTACGACTTTCTGTGGTACCTTTCAGAAAAGGTATGCTCAGAATTTCCGTTTACAGAAGAAGTCCACACAAGTGATATCAACATTCTCAAAGAATACAAAAGCGATGCTATTTTAGTACCCGGCAACGAAGTACCACATTTTCTCAAGGGTTTAAAAGTTCAGGTATTTCACGGACTGGCCGGAGAAAAAAAAGGGCATTTCAGAATTCGTCATTACTTTGATCTGTATTTAACTCAGGGGCCTTATTTTACCGATAAGTTTATTGAATTAAGTAAAAAACATAAAAATTTTGAGGTAGTAGAAACAGGCTGGTCCAAACTGGATGTTTATGGTAAAAACCTACATCAATTTGATGCCGACAAAGAAGCCTTACGATCAAAGTACAAGGTCGATAAAATCATCCTTTATGCTCCTACCTTTTCACCATCGCTTACTTCAGCCCCATTTTTGAAGTCGGAGATTAAAGCAATAGCTTCAAATGAAAAGTACTTAATTCTTATTAAATTTCACGATTTGATGGATAAAGAGATCATCAGCGATTACAAATCCATTGCCGGTGAATACGATAACATCGTACTTACAGAAGATCGTAATATTCTTAAATACCTAATCATTTCGGATCTCATGATCAGCGACACATCCTCTGTCGTTTACGAGTTTTTATTACTAAATAAACCCGTCATTACTTTTAATGCAAGAAGCCCCAAAGATGCCTGGGAAAATATTTACGACCTTAAACAACTGACAGAAAAAGTAAAAAGCAATTTAGAGCAAGATCCATATGCTGATCATAGAGCACAAATCATTGCCGATTACCATCCTTATCAAGATGGAAATTCTTCGCTCAGAATGATCCGGGCCATAGAAAAACACATTCAACAAAAGGGTGTGCCTGAAAAAAGAAACCTCTCTTTTTTAAGAAGGTATAAAATCAATAAGATGTACAAATAATGCGTGAGGAAATTCAAAAAGCAGTAGAAGTTCTAAAAGCCGGAGGTATTATCTTATACCCTACCGACACCATCTGGGGGATCGGGTGCGATGCCACGAATGAGGAGGCTGTTAAGCGGGTATTCAAAATTAAAAAACGCAGCGACACCAAAAGCTTAATTGCATTAGTTGACAGTGATGTTCGTCTGGAAAGAACCATAGAGGAAGTTCCGGTAGTGGCCTGGGATCTGATCGATTTTAGCGAAAAACCGCTTACCATCATCTACGATAAGCCTATTGGTATAGCACCAAGTGCAGTAAATGCTGACAATAGCTTAGGCATTCGTGTGGTAAAAGATAAGTTTTGTAAAGAGTTGATCAGGAGCCTAAATCAGCCGATCATTTCCACATCTGCCAACATCTCAGGAGACAAACAAGCAAATTGCTTTGCAGAGATTAGTGAAGATATTAAGAATTCTGTAGATCATATTGTAAATTTACACCAAAATGAACTTGAGAAAAATCAAAGCTCAATGATTATCAAATTAGACAGTACAAGTTTAATCAAAATCATTAGAAAGTAAATTGAAAGAACACCTTCAACATAAAGTATTTAAATGCATTTCGGAATGTGCCGACGAATTAGGTGTAGAAACCTATGTGATAGGCGGATATGTTCGCGATGTCATCCTTAAACGTAAGGAGCCCAAAGACATAGATATCGTTTGTGTAGGTAGTGGTATTGAATTAGCTAAAAAAGTAGCTCAAAAATTATACGGAAAACCACAGGTACATATTTTCAAAAACTTTGGCACAGCCATGGTACATCATAAAGACCTGGAGCTGGAATTTGTGGGTGCTCGTAAAGAGTCGTACCGTAAAGACTCCAGAAAGCCTACGGTTGAAAACGGCACTTTAGAAGACGATCAAAACCGACGTGATTTTACCATTAACACTCTGGCACTTTGCTTAAACAAAGAGCATTTTGGCGAATTACTCGACCCTTTTGGTGGCGTAAACGATCTGGAAAAAGGGATCATCAGAACCCCTTTAGATCCGGACATCACCTATTCAGACGATCCACTGCGGATGATGAGAGCGGTTCGTTTTGCTACGCAGCTGGACTTTACCATTGAGAAAAAATCGTTGGAAGCGTTGGAACGAAATGCGAAACGATTAGAAATTATTTCTCAAGAGCGCATTATTGATGAATTAAATAAGATCATTCTTTCCAAAACACCTTCCAAAGGTTTTAAGATCCTGTTCAACACCAAACTGCTGCATCAGTTCTTCCCTGAATTTGTTGAACTTCACGGCGTTGAAGTTGTTAAAGGAAAAAAACACAAAGACAATTTCTATCACACCTTAGAAGTTTTAGAAAATCTTTCAAAAAACACAGATAATCTTTGGTTGCGCTGGGCTGCTTTACTCCACGACATTTCCAAGCCTGAAACAAAACGTTTTGAAAACGGGAATGGATGGACCTTTCACGGACATGAATTTTTAGGATCTAAAAGGGTTCCTAAGATCTTTAAACGCTTAAAGTTGCCACTTAACGACAAAATGAAATACGTACAAAAACTCGTATTACTTCATTTGCGTCCTATCGTGTTATCAAAAGATATTGTAAGCGATTCTGCGATCCGAAGACTATTATTTGATGCAGGAGATGATATTGATGATCTGATGCTCTTATGTGAAGCAGACATCACCTCAAAAAACGAAGAAAAGGTAAAACGCTTTCTGAACAACTTTAAGATTGTCAGACAAAAATTAAAAGATATTGAAGAGCGTGACCATATCCGCAATTGGCAACCCCCTATTTCCGGGAAACTCATCATGGATACCTACAATTTAAAACCCTGTAAGATTGTGGGTAACATAAAAAACCAAATTCGGGAAGCCATTCTCGATGGCATTATCCCCAACGATTATGAACAAGCTTACAATTTCATGCTTGAAAAAGCAAAAGAATTAGGTTTGGAGAAGCACTAAAATGATTCGTATATTTATAAAAAAAACCACATGACCATTTACGGTTTTCGCGTCATTCTTGATTTTAAGCAAGCAGACATTTTCAGAGACATCGAAATATCAAGTGAAGATACATTCGAAGACTTCCACAACAGTATCGTTCAGGCATTTGCCTTAGAAACAGGTGAAATGGCCTCCTTCTACAAAAGTGATGAACACTGGAATCAAGGCGATGAGATCAGCCTTTTTGCCGTGGATGAAAAAGCATTTCTGATGTCTGATTGGACGCTAGAACAAATGTGTACAGATGTAGGAGACAAACTGCTCTACATTTTTGATTTCCTTAACATGTGGACTTTTTATGTTGAGTTGATGGAAATCAACGAACCTAAATCGGGCGAATCTTACCCGCGTCTGATTTACTCTGAAGGAATTATGCCCGGAGAAAGAGAAGACATCCAATTTGAAAGCCACGAAGATTTAAGTACTGCCCCTAAAGAGGGTGGCTTGTTCGATGACGACATTTTTGAAGGATTCGATGACTTTGATCAATATGAATAATTAAATGAAGGAAATTCTGACCCTAACTCTACGTTACCCTCAATACAACTCTAAATTGCCCCTCATTAAGAGACCATTTAAATTTCTTAGCTGATGGAAAAGTATCTTATTGTTATTGCAGGCCCTACGGCAATTGGAAAAACAGATTTATCGCTATCCATAGCAAAACACTACAACACGGATATCATTTCTTGTGATTCACGACAATTTTATAAAGAAATGAAGATCGGTACTGCCGTTCCGGGTACCGATGAACTGGTACAGGTAAAACACCATTTTATTCAAAATTTAAGTGTTAAAGAAACCTATTCTGTAGGGCAATTTGAAAGAGATGCACTTGCCAAAATTGAGGAACTCCACAAAGAAAAAGATGTCATTGTTATGGTGGGAGGCTCAGGCTTGTATATTGATGCTGTTTGCAAAGGGTTGGATAACTTTCCTAATATTCCGAAAGAGGTACGTGACGAATTAAATTCGCGCTTGCAAAACGAAGGAATTGAAGCTCTGGAACAACAACTCATTCAACTCGACCCTGATTACCACAAAGTTGTTGACAAATCAAATCCACATCGAATCATCAGAGCTTTGGAAGTTTGTATTTCATCGGGCAAACCCTTTTCTTCCTTTCGAAAACAACAGGAAAAAAAGAGAAAATTCAAGGCCCTTAAAATTGTGCTCAACAGAGATCGGGAAATTTTGTACCAACGCATCAACCAAAGAGTAAATATGATGATGGCAGAAGGTTTGCTGGAAGAAGCTAAAAGCCTGTACAAACACAAAAATTGCAATGCATTACAAACGGTAGGTTATAAAGAGCTATTCGCCTATTTTGACGGAGAATGGGATCTGGAAACAGCCATAGATGAAATTAAAAAGAATACACGCAGATACGCCAAAAGGCAAATGACCTGGTTTCGAAAAGATCCCAAAACCATCTTTTTCAGTCCGGAAGAAGAAACTGCAATTATGACCTATCTCAAAGAAAATATTACAAACTGATCTTCATTCCGTCATCGGCCAAAATGGTATTCTCAAATACCGACTTCGCCTCATCTAAAAGCACATTCAAATCGGTGTATCTTGCTGAATAGTGACCTAAAACAAGTTGCTTCACACCTGCTTCCTTTGCTATTAATGCTGCCTGTTCTGCAGTAGAATGTTTTGTTTGCTTCGCCAATTTCTCCATATCCTTCCCAAATGTAGCCTCATGATAGAGTAGGTCCACACCTTGTATGCTCTCACAAATTTGAGGATAATACGAAGTATCTGAACAATAGGCATACGAAACAGATGCATCGGGCTCAAAAGTCAAGCTGGAATTCTCTACGACACTACCATCTTCCCGAACATAATCAGCGCCATCCTTAATTTTATTAAGTTCATAAACCGGAATCTCAAAAGCATCTGTTGCATTTCGGTTAATCTTGCGTGGTTTTAATTTTTCTTTGATCACAAAACCACAAGTGTCAACACTATGCCGCATGGGAAATGAATGCACCTCTACCCTTTTATCTTCGAACAAAAGTTCGGGGCTTTTAAAATTTAATGCATGAAAATGCAAATCATATTTTAAATACGTATTTGATGCTTTTAGAAGGCTATAGATTAAATTTTTTAACTCAGCCGGACCGTAAAGGTGTATTTCCTTTTCTCTGCCCAACAGATGAAATGTTGAAAGCAAACCCGGTAAGCCAAAATAATGATCGCCATGAAGATGAGAGATGAAAATATGGTTAATATTCTGCATCCGTATTTTATGATTCCGAAGCTGAACCTGGGTTCCTTCCCCACAATCGATTAAAAAATGACGGTTCTGCACTTGTACTACCTGTGCCGATTGATTTCTCAAAGACGTGAGCAATGCTGATCCACATCCCAAAATATTTACCTCAAAACTCATAGGTGAATTCTATTCTTAATTTGAAGATCAAAGGTAAAAAAATAGCCTCCCAAACAAATGAGAAGCAATTAAATTCTGTAAAATAAATATGATTAATTTTCCGGATAACTAAAGCTCACTGCAGCACTCAGCTTAATCTGATATCCTTTACCGGGTACAAGACTTCCAATACCGTTAAAATCCCAGTCCGGCAAATACGCAGACCCGTCAGATGCTTTAACAACAACAATTTGATCTTGAATGGAAGCTAGCATTTCTGTTAGATCACCCGATGAATCTCTTAGATAAGCAAACATATTCCAACCTTCATCTAAAATCATCACAAAAGTCTCAGGCATTATTTTAGTTCCCGTTATGGTCAGGTCATTGGCAGAACTAAGCTTTAGCTGATAAGCCTGTCCATCGACCAGGTTGCCAATTCCATTAAAATCCCAATCCGGTAAATAAGCCAAGCCAAGTCCATTTTTAACTATGATCAGTGAATGAACAACAGGGGCTAACAAGGAGTCCATTGAGGGGCTTTCGGGATGTACATGAGTAGAGAAAATGTACCAACCCTGAGGTAAAGCGATCGTTTGAGATACATCTGAAGAATTTACTTCACAAGATCCGTCATCCAAACTAGCTTCGGAATTGTAATTCAAAGCTGTTGGATCTGTACAACCCAATTGAATATCAGCTGCCCAAACAATCATCTCCATGGCTCCATTGTAATTTTCTTCACAAGCATCAGATATTTGTGATTCAGGAAGTTCAAAACCTCCACCACCCCAGGAATCTGGTCTTAACTCATAGGTAAAACCTAAAGCCCCCAATTCATCATAAGACCAATCCGGCATCGTACCACTGGCTAAATAAATTCTCCCATTAGCATCACCGGTACCGAATATAAAAGGATAGCCATGCGTATTGGTAATCGCATCATTCATTGTATTTCCAAGAGTAACAACCTCCTCATGATCGGGAGTCGGACTGTTTGAATGAGCCCAGGGACCCAACACTAATGCAGAATAGGAATGTATGTCGAGATGGCCTCGAAGGTTTGGAATCGATTCCATGTAATTTTTAAGCACATGGGCTTCTGGAGCAGAAAATGGAGCCGTACCCACATAAATATCAGAAGAAGGCAAGGTACTGGTACTCTCACCACCGTTCCAATCAGTATCCCAATTTCTATTAAGATCTGTTCCTACATAGGAAGAACCCGAATTGGCTTGTCTGTTTTTTCTCCAATAACGATCTGTCGTGTGCGAATACACATAACCATCCGGATTAACAATAGGAACAACATACACATCAACCATTTCTAAGAGGGTTCGGGTAAGATCGTCATCCTCATAATTTTGCGTCAACTGATCGGCTAAATAGGTGGTAGCCATTACAGTGACCCACTCTCTTGCATGCTGACAACCATTAAAAAATACAGCCGGTTTATTTTCTCCACCCGTACTCAACTTAATTCCATTAATCGGTCTGTTTTCGTAAGAATCACCTAAATCAATAAGTGTAGCTATTGTAGTGTTAGCAGCTATTTCAACCAGTTTATCCTGAACTTCATCGTAAGTACGATAAATCGCATACCAATCCGAGCCATCTCTTTGGGTGCGCATCGAACTCATGTATTCATACTCCTGATCGATCTTTTGCTTTAGATCTTCTACCAAAATTTCATAAGCAACACCATTTGTGTTTAACCAACGCTTCGCTTCCTCATTTACAATCAACTCCGGCAAGGCCGAATGACTTCTACAAGACAAATAAGTAACATCATAAATAGTAAGTGCAGTCTCCATTTCCGGGGTCAGGGACTCCAGCTTTATCACACTAGTATTATCGTATGGAAGGCTGTTATTCTGAGCATTAACCTGAATAAAAGCAAACAACACGATGATGGAGAGGCTCTTTTTCATGACAAGAATTTTAAATAAATGTGACAAAAATTACTCCAAAAAAAAAAGCTACATAAAGTAGCTTTTATCAATTTAGTGAAATTCTTACTTATTAACGATCAAACGACCTGTAAATTTGTTTTCTGCACTTATTAGTTTGTACAAATACACTCCATTATTAAATGATGAGGTATTTAAGTTTATCGTTTGTTCAACTGCTGCTGCAGTTCTAATTTGCTCTGTATGAATTAGGTTTCCTAACAAATCAAATACTTGCAGGCTCAAATCATCAGCCTCAGTATTGTAAAATGTAAAACGAGCTTCCGTAGAAGCCGGATTCGGGGCTACCACTAAATTACTTAATGAAGCTTTATTTAATTCCTCAATACCAAGAGCTGGAACAACATTTAAAATAAAGGCAGGTACTAAACTGTTAATTACTGAATAGTCTTCACCTAAAGCAGAATTTAAAATTGCATTGGATCCATCGTAAGGAATAGGGAAGATAACATTGACAGGTATACCTAAAGGCGCAGCATTGATCGTAACTGTGGCAGTTAGATCTAAAGAATATGTACCTACAGAGTCAGGGCTGCCGGAAAGCGTTACTTCTCCCGATATATTTGGTGTAAACACGCAATTTTCGATATTACAGGAATAGTCTATTCCCAAAGGAGTAGACACATTGGTTATCACTGCGGATACGAAAGGTAATGCCAATGACGTACCTGCAACGTCGATGCTAATTAAATCAGATGCATCAAACTTAATGGTTTCATTGTACGGTTCACCCACTGCAGCATGCGGTAGTGTTACCACAGAACTGTCTGTATTGAATGTACTTCCTTCAGGCGGATCAAAACCCCACTGGGCAAAAGAAACCTGCACCATTAAGAGTGCTAAAAATGATAATGTAAATCGTTTTTTCATAAAAAATTAGAATTAAATAATCATTGCTTACTCAAGTAAATTTAACAATTTATTTATCTGTTAGTCCGCTTTCGTACCTATTTTTTTAAAAGGGCATTCAAAAAGGAGTTATTCTAATCGCTGTAAAAGCTTAGTAAGACTGGGAAGCTCCGAATTTATGAGGAGATCACCCAACCGCACTTAGCTTTTAAAAGAGAAGGATAACGGAGTTTTGTAAGTCTTGATTTTTTTCGACCTTTTGCATCAAGGCAAAAGGACATAAAATTGTTTAGTGGTAAACAAGCGGATTATTTATTTAAATACGGACTATTCAAAAATATTTCGTTCCAATTCTTCCATGTAAAAATAATCGATTGCTTCTGAAATCGTAGGTACAACGATAAATAGTTCTTCCAAAGCCTCCATGACCTCTTTACTTTCTACGACAACAATAAAAGATCTTTGCTGTTCTAAATGAGCCTCATAAATTTCTGAAACTACTTGCTTTACCCCTTCAGTGAAACAAATGTCACTACAATCCACGATCTTATGATCTGTGGGATCCAGAAGTCCAAAAGCATGTAATAATTCTTCCTCTGATAAATTTCCAGGAGTAAAGAGTGCGTACTTCTCTTCCCTTTTAATAGCCCAGGACATTACGCTTCTCGTTTAATTTTTTGAGCCAGGAGATAAATGACTGCCATCCGAACTGCAACACCATTTTCTACCTGATCTAAAATAATCGACTGATCGCTATCTGCCACATCCGATGTTATTTCTATCCCTCGGTTAATAGGGCCGGGATGCATCACTACGATCTTTTTGGATAAGGAGTTTAAAAACTTCTTATCTAAACCATACAACATGGTGTATTCTCTTAAGGAAGGAAAATAGTTTACATCCATGCGTTCCAGCTGAATTCTGAGCATATTGGCAACATCACACCATTCAAGTGCTTTGCGCAGATCGTGTTCCACTTTTACACCCAACTCATGAATGTACTTCGGAATTAAAGTTGCCGGTCCGCAAACCATCACTTCAGCACCTTGTTTTTGCAAACAAAATATGTTTGACAATGCCACTCTGGAGTGCGTAATATCGCCGACAATAACTACCTTTTTCCCTTCTACAGAGCCTAACTTTTCTCGGATAGAGTAAGAATCTAACAAGGCTTGTGTTGGATGTTCGTGTGCACCGTCACCGGCATTTACAATTTTGGAATCTACCTGTTCTGATAAGAATTTTGCTGCTCCGGGATTGGGATGGCGCATCACCACCATATCCACTTTCATCGCCAGGATGTTGTTG
>Ga0207964_1000316_pt1 | contig 13906 bp, 11 predicted proteins | sample Knorr_S23_td_250_FD_185608 | JGI IMG/M metagenome (GOLD analysis project Ga0207964, IMG submission 185608) | Marine microbial communities from Southern Atlantic Ocean transect - Knorr_S23_td_250_ad_251m_LV_A (SPAdes) (version 2) | ecosystem: Environmental > Aquatic > Marine > Oceanic | place...
ACACGACCAAAGCCGGAGGCACGGGCTTAGGTTTGGGGGTATGCAAAAAGATAATAGAAAATCATAAGGGGTGTATTCACATAGAATCTGAAATCGGAAAAGGAACAGAGTTTGTTGTGGAGTTACCACTTAACTAAATTTTATTGTTCATAGTAACTATTCTATAATTTGATAGTAATAACTTCCAATTGTGTGTGTTTACTTTATTAGTAATTTAAAACCAAGTTCTTATGGTGTTGTTCGTATTAGCGTACTGTTCAACCTCCTCCCCAGACACTGATAGGGGGAGTGTCATCAATGTTTTGGAGATATCTAGAAGGTTTAATGTAGAAAGTCATATCACCGATGTCTATTATTTTACAATGGTCAATTCACTCAATTATTAGTAAGGAGATAAAGAAATAATCCAAGAGTTATATTCTAGGATTCTACAGGATAAAAGGCATTAAGTGTAATAGAGTTTATCCTATCCTAAGGGAGAAGTTGGGGACTTTTTCAACCTCCTGTGTTCTGTTTAATGCGCCACGATGATGCCGAAAATTGTGGCTTATCGTTTTGTTATTTTGTTAAGATTTGAAGGAGTATGTGCGGTTATTACCAATAAGTCATTCTGTTTGTTTGTCGGCTTGGTCTTATTTTTTAGTCATCCTGTTTATGGGAAGGAGCTTGTTATTGGTAAAGACAATTTTGGTGAAGTTGATCTTACAGGGCATATAGCTACACTTGTTGACACCCATGCTGTTTGGGATTGGAACCAACTGCCAAAAGAAGAGAAACTATGGGACAGATCAATGAAAGGTGATGTATTAATTGGTGGCCTTACAGAATATGTCTATTGGTATAAAATTGAACTGGAGAATATCGCAGCAGATCAGTATTTAGTAGTAAGCGATGCAATGATTGATAAGATCGATGTATTTTTAATTCGTGACTCCGGTTTGATTCGTCACAGCAGATCTGGGGCTTCTCTTGCATTTGAACAAAGGGAAGTAATGGTTCCCGATTATTATTTTCTTCTTTCTCAAGGTTCCTATACCTGCTACCTTCGATTGAAAAAGGATCTTAATTTCCAATTTCCTTTACGCATCGCTTCCCTCAAGTATTTTATGCATAAAGAACAAGAAAAAAACAATTTTTTGGGTGTCTATTTTGGAATATTATTTGTGTTGGTTTTCTATAATTTGATTATCTACATCTCTATAAAAGAAAAGGCTTATTTATACTACATTATTTATTTATGCTTTTTAATACTCGCTACTGCTACTTTGAAAGGGCTTTCTTTTGAATATTTATGGCCAAACACCCCATATTTTAATTTGTTTTTTCCTTCATATTCAGCTATTGTGTTTGTAGCTATAGCTTTGTTTGTGATGTCTTTGTTGGAAACAAAAATTTATTTTCCAAAATATACAAAAGTGTTTTATCTATTTATAGGAATATATATTTTGAGTATCATAATTAATTTATTTAGCCCCTTAATAAGTATGGGCATTATTCAAATTACATGTTTGATATTTTCTGTTTATCTAATTTTAATAGGGATACAATCCTATCAAAAAGGTGCTCAAGTGGCTAAACCCTTTTTATGGGCCTGGAGTTTTTATTTATTATGCGTCATTATTTACATAGGCCAGCGCAATGGGTTCATCCTTCCTAGTGTGTTTACCCACACCATACACATTGGCTCTGTCTCTGAAGCAATTTTATTTTCTCTTATTTTAGCTTATCGTATTAAAGCGTTACGCATAGAAAAGGAAGTAGCTGAACGAAGAGAAATTCAAGAGCGGGAAGCCAAGCACTTGTATTTAAGAGAACAGGCTCATGAAATAAAGAACCCAGTCCATCTAGCAGCAAATTCTGTAGGTATATTGCATAGAAATTTAGGGTATTATAATGAATTGTTAGCTAGCTATAAGCAATTAGGAACAGAGGGTGTAGATGTTCAGAAAAAACGAGAGGAAATAGAAAAAATTGAAGATGTTATTAAAATTGAATTGGTTAAAAAAGAGTTGTTAGACGGGGTGAATTCGGTTGAAATTGCGTTTAATAGAATTAAAGATATTGCGAATAATTTTGATTTAGATTCTGAGTCATGTGAATCAACAGATGTAAACAAATGCATTAGGGATACGCTATTAATCTTTCGAAAAGAGAGCCTCGATACTATTGAAATAATAGAAGAATTAGGTGAGATTCCTGAGATTTTCTCTTACAAAGGAAAGTTAAATCAGGTGATTATCAATCTGATTAAAAATGCTATTGAAGCCATAGAAGAAAAGCCTGTACTTAAAAATGAGTTTATTTTTATTTCAACACGTTTTCAGAGTGAAAAGCTTATCATTCGTATTAAAGACACAGGCGTAGGTATGTCCGAAGAGTTAAAAGGAAAAGTGTTTAACAAATTTTACACGACCAAAGCCGGAGGCACGGGCTTAGGTTTGGGGGTATGCAAAAAGATAATAGAAAATCATAAGGGGTGTATTCACATAGAATCTGAAATCGGAAAAGGAACTGAATTTATTCTAGAACTTCCGCGTAACTAAATTTTACTGTTTATTTTATCCGGTCACCTAGTGTAACAATTAACCAATTTAATGTTGAATAGACATTTAGCTTATTAGTTAAACGTAATATTACATATAAATAACTATATTTGAATAGGGGTGTTTTAATAAATACGCTTGTATCAAACAGAAGAAGCTAATGCGTCTTAATAGTTCTCATAATTTTGGTTTATCGTTTTGTTAAGATTTAAAGGAGTTTGTATCATTATTATCAGTAAGACCTTCTTTTTATTTGTGGGCTTGGTCTTATTGTTTAGTCATACTATTTTTGGAAAAGAGCTGGTTATTGCTGAAAACAACTTTGGTGAAGTTGACCTTAAAGGGCATATAGCTGAACTTTTAGATACCCATCATATTTCTAATTGGAACCAATTGGATGATAATCTCTGGGATACCTTAAAAGGTAATGTGTTAAATGGCGGACTTACAGAACTGGCTTATTGGTATAAAATTAATATAAAAAATTTAGCAGCAAATCAGTATTTAGTCCTAAACGACCCACAGATTGATCAAGTCGATGTCTACTTTGTAAAGGATTCTAGTCTTATTCGACATAGCAGATCTGGAGATGCATTTGCGTTTGAGAAAAGGGAAGTGAAAATTCCCAACTATCACTTCCTGCTTCCTCAAGACTCCTATACCTGCTACTTTCGGATAAAGAAGAATTCTAATTTTACATTTAATTTGAACATTGCCTCGTTCAAGTATCTTATGGAACAAAGACATAATAATAGCCTGTTTTCGGGTGCCTATTTAGGTGTTTTATTTGTCTTGATTTTCTTCAATTATTTTGTCTACCTCTATGTTAAAGAAAAGTTCTTCTTGTACTACATTTTCTATTTAAGCTCTATGCTGTTTTTCTTAGTTAGTTTTAAAGGTTTTAGTTTTGAATATTTATGGCCAAATAGTCCTTATTATAATTCGTTTTTCCCTTCATATGGAGCTTTAATGCTTATATCAATAGCTTTATTTGTAATGTCATTGTTGCAAACTAAGACATACCTACCAAGACTTACAAAAGGGCTTTATTTATTTATAGGAATCCTTATTCTGGGGATTACAAGTAATTTTTACAGCTATGCAATAAGTTCAGCAGTAATTCAATATATCACTTTAATACTCGTTGTTTATCTAATTTTAATAGGGATACAATCTCATCGTAAGGGTAACAAAGTGGCAAAATTCTTTTTATGTTCTTGGAGTTTGTACATGTCATGTTTGGTTATTTTCATAGTTCATCACAATGGGTTAATTGTTTCGAACGAATTTACTCGTAATGCCATTATCTATGGTTCTCTTCTCGAAGCAGTAACACTTTCCTTTGTTTCAGCCTATCGCCTTAAAATTTTACGTCGAGAAAAAGACGAAGCAATGTCTAAATTAAAAAAACATCAAAGTGAATTAGTGCAATCTGAAATCATGAATTCATTAGGAAAGATGTCTGTAGGAATCAGTCATAAGATTAATAATAACATTCAATTATCTGGAGGAAACCTTTTAATCATTGATCGTAATCTTGGTTTCTTGAAAAAATACTTTGAGAAGTTTGAAAATATTGATTTAAATGATGGTGATCCAACTTATAAGTTGCAAGAATTAAGAGCTTATGGAATAGAAATTGAATTGAAAGAACTATTTAAAGAGCTATTCAATTCTTTATTCAAAGTTCAAAAAGGAATTAATCAAACAACAGAAATCTCAAGAGGCTTAAACTATTTTTCTAAATCAGACGCAAATAGATCTATAATTTGTACGAATATAAATAGGGATATTAGTTCTATGATACTCCTCCAAAGAACGCTCTTACCTGGAAGTGTCAAAGTAGATTTAGATTTAGGTGAACTGCCAGAAATACATTGCAAGGCTAAAGATTTGAATCAATCTTTTTTGAGTGTTTTTGAAACAGCTGTAAGTGCTATTCGGGCAAAGCCTTTACCTAATAAGGGCGTAATTAAGGTGAAAACTCAACTCGATAATGATACTATAATTATTTCATTTGAGGATGATGGAGTTGCCCTAGATAAGGAAGCTCTTGTGAATGTTTTTAAACCATTTCAATTGAATAGAGTTGTTGGAAATAAAGGTTTGGGCTTATCCTTTGCATACAATATAGTTTCCGAGCATGGAGGAGATATTGTCGTTGAGAGTATTGAGGGAAAAGGGTCTGTATTCACAATATCACTACCACTAAAATGAAAAAAAAGAGAAATTATTTAGGTCCCCTTTAATGCATAAACTTTTGTCGAAGCTTGAACGATACTCTTAAAGGTATTCTTACAATAAAATTTAATAATAATGTTTAGGGATTCCTAAATAAATTTTTATAAATACTTGATTTTTAGTTAGATAACGTGGTAAATGATGTTGGTTAAAATAAATGGAAGTGCAGTATATGGTATTGATGCTACACAAATTACGATTGAAGTCAATGTGTCTCGGGGGGCAAAATTCATTCTAGTAGGTCTTCCTGATAACGCAGTGAAGGAGTCTAAAGAGCGAATTCATGTTGCTTTACACAACCAAGGTTTTCGATGGCCGGGGTTTAAGGTGGTTGTGAATATGTCGCCTGCTGATATTCGTAAAGAAGGTTCGGCTTACGATTTGCCCATAGCTATGGGAGTATTGGTAGGTTCTAAGCAACTGATTGCAGAAGATGTTTCATCGTACGTCATTATGGGAGAACTTTCTTTAGACGGAACTATTTTGCCTATTAAAGGTGCTTTGCCCATAGCTATTCAAGCACGTAAGGATGGTTTTAAAGGTTTGTTGGTGCCTGCAGAAAATGCAAAAGAGGCGGCGATTGTAGATGGTTTAAACGTTTACGGAATGTCTACAATTGAAGAGGTTTGTGAATTTTTTAAAGAACCAAATGATGTAAAACCTATTACCGTAGATACTCGAGCACTTTTTAGAAATGAGCAATGTTCTATGGTCAATGATTTTTCAGATGTAAAGGGACAACAAACCATAAAGAGGGCCTTAGAAATTGCAGCTGCAGGAGGGCATAATGTCATTTTAATTGGACCACCAGGAGCTGGTAAAACCATGTTGGCCAAACGATTTTCTAGTATTTTACCACCATTGTCGCTGAGTGAGGCCTTGGAAACAACAAAAATTCATTCCGTTGCAGGCAAGGTACAAGGGAATACTTCATTGGTGGCTCATAGGCCCTTTCGAGCTCCACATCATACCATTTCAGATGTTGCTCTTGTAGGAGGAGGGTCTGTTCCACAACCCGGAGAGATATCTTTAGCCCATAATGGGGTTTTATTTTTAGATGAGTTGCCCGAATACAAAAGAACGGTATTAGAAGTCCTGAGGCAACCTTTGGAGGATCGTGTTATATCCATTTCACGAGCAAGATATTGTGTGGAATTTCCTGCAAGTTTTACTTTAGTTGCTTCCATGAACCCCTGTCCCTGTGGTTATTTTAACCATCCCGAGAAGTCTTGTGTTTGTGGACCGGGTATGGTACAGAAATATCTAAATCGCATATCTGGCCCCTTGTTAGATCGTATCGATTTACACGTAGAGGTAACACCGGTTAACTTTGATGAATTAACGACAAAACTCGTACCAGAGTCTAGTGAAGAGATTCGCCAAAGAGTTATAAAAGCAAGAGGTAGACAAGAAAATAGGTTCTCCACAACAAATATTCATTGCAATGCACAAATGGATACACGTACCTTAAAAAAACATGGTTTTATTGATGAAGAGGCTTTGATGATCTTAAAAAGTGCAATGGAGAAATTGGATTTGAGCGCTCGTGCCTACGATCGTATTTTGAAAGTTTCAAGAACCATTGCAGATCTAGAGTCTAGTGAGCGTATTCAGAGCATTCATGTTGCTGAAGCAATTCAGTTCAGAAGTTTAGACCGACAAACTTGGGCAGTATGATCATTGCTTTCATAAAAAAAAAGCGACCCTTAGAGGATCGCTTTTTATTACAGAAAAACTTATTTTTTAGTCGTTAAGAATTAAGGGCATTCCATTTTCTCCACTTCCAATGATAACAACTTTAGAGTTGTTCGATTTAGAAAGCTCAATGGTTGCTTCAATACCACGCATTTTTAGTAGACTCTCAGTTAAAGAGCTGTTTACAATCTTATTTGCTGCGGCTTCACCTTCGGCAGCAATACGCTTTCTCTCTGCTTCAGAAGATTCTTTATCGAGTCTGTATCGATAAGCAGCAGCTTCTTGTTCTTGCTTTAATTTGTCATCAATAGCCTGACGGATTTTTTCCGGTAGTCGAATCGAACGAATTAAAAGAGCTTTTACGTCTACATTATTTCCAGCAAGTACATCTTTGGTTTCCTCAATGATGGCTGATTCTACTTCATTACGTTTTGTAGAATAGATTTCTTCGGCTTCATATCGTCCCATTACTTTTCGAGCTGAAGAACGTACTTCAGGAATCACAAGTCGATCGATGTACGATTTACCGAACTCTTCGTGTAAGAAACCTATTTGAGAGTAGTTGGGGTTAAAACGTACGGTAATCTCGATGTTCATGGATAAACCATTTTTATCGAGGATATCCATACTTTCTTCGACTTTCTGCTCTTTAACTTCATAGATAAACACATCATTCCATGGAGCAATAAAGTGAAAGCCTGGAGGCATTATATGTTCTTTATCTAAACCGGTTGTAAATTTTCTAAAGATGATGGCTCTTTCACCGGGTTTAATCGTTACGGTTATCTGTGAGCTTAAAAGCATTAAGAAGAAAAATACCGCACCAGCAATCACCAATAATGGATTTAATTTTTGATTCATTGTTTAATTTTTTAGTTAATGAGTCCCGAGTCTTTTCCGGATTGCCCATTCAAAGAATAAGCATAGCAAAAGTACTAAAAAGATTCCTTTTTGTTTGATTATATCACTTAAGTATTGTTGATAATAGACTTGTGGTTTTAGATCGGTATTTTTTTTGATGAGCGCTGCATACTGCTCAAAGGATTCTTTTTGAATGAGCATTCCTCCAGAAACCTTACTAAGCTTTGAGAGAAGGTCCCAATCTGCTGTTTGCTTTTGATTTTCAAGTTTTGAAGCCACCACGGTAAACACTCCATTTTGACTTTGCTGTTGGTCTTTATGAATAGCATTCACCTTAATCTGATAAGTACCTTCATTTAAGTTTTTCACCTTGGCTTTATAGCTTGAACCCTCTGGTGATAGAGTGTAAAGATACTCGTCTTTATTTTGATCTGTGATTAGTAAACTCAGCTGAGCCTTTTTGACGAGTTTGTAATTGTCATTGTAGAGTTGCGCATCTATTTGAAAAGTTGCTCCTTCATTGATTAATTTGGGGTATTGCAGACGAAGTTTTCTTTTGTCTTTATTGAGGGTTAAGTATTGACCAATTGCCTGAATCCACTCATTAAAATTATCGTGTGTTTTATTTCTTTGATAATCGTACAATCGCCATTTCCAAAGTCCTTCTGCGAGTAGTATGGCCATTTGCTTCCCATTCACTTCTTTAAAAAACAGCAATTCTTTATCGGTGGTGATCGATTCTATTTTTTGTTTGAATAAGGATTGCTTCGGTTCATCGACGAATACCTCAGCAAAAGGGGCAAACAGAGGAGGGCTGTTGTTGATGAATTTTTTGCACTTATCGGAGAGTTCAAAAGCCGTAAAATTTTCATTGATGTGGGGGAAAACATCTTGCATTTGTCCTGCTGTTTTTAGTTCAGCAAAATTTTGAATTTTGTTAAATGAATTCCAATGAGTTGATGTACCTCCTATGAAAAGGAGCGCCGTTTCACTTTCCATGATGCGATTCAGTAGCTCCTTATTTCTATTGGTAAGGTCGGGTATTTGATGAAGGACAATGAGATTGTAAGGTTCTATATCTTCCTTAAACTCATGAAATAAAGCACTCTTTACCTTGTAGTTTTGCCCTTCTTGCAAGGCCGATTTTAGCGCTGAAACATCCGGATGTGGTGCCGAAGTAAGAATGAGGATTTTTTGATGATTCTTCAGTACGTCAATAGCGATTTGCTGCTCGTTGTTAACCGTATTTTTTTCTCCTTCAAAAGAGCGAATATTGAGCTTGTAATATTGTATACCTTCTTTATCTGCTTGCAGATAGATTCTTTTCGTAATTGGAGTGTTTGACTTGAGTTTTAACCACTCTTCATGTAGTACTTTTCCTTTTTTACTGATAACAAGTTGATGTTTTTCAGCGGAATTAAAATTACTAAACACATCAAATTGCACCGGAAATTCATTTTCGAAATAGGCGATTTCATTGTGCCGGATTGATGTGATACGAAGGTCTTTTTCTTGTGTCGTATCACCTAAAGCAAGAGTAAAAATAGGTGCATTTAAGTCTGAGGCTTTATAGTAGGGGTTTAGTCCTCGATTGTAATTTCCATCTGAAGCCAAAATGACACCGGCTAAATTCCGATTGTAAAACCGATCTTCAATATTTTGAAAGGCTTTTGATATATCGGTACTTTTTCCTGTAAACTCTTTGCTAATCCCTTCTTTAATCTCACGATCGAAGTGATAGCTGTAGAGTTCAAAGTCTTCAGATAGCTTTTGGTTATTTGCACGAATGGTCTCGAGTAGCTCTTTGGTATAATAACTGGAGTCCGGAGCATTTAATAGGGATGCAGAAGCATCTTGCAGAAAAACAAGTATGGGTTTTTCAACTTGTTTTGACTCTTGAAGCCATTTGGGTTTTAGCGCCAAAAGTGCTAAAATGAGTAAGGAAATAAACCTTAAGGCAAACAGCAAAGTCCGCAAGGATTTTGATGCAGCTGAGAAACGTACCTCTTTACGGTATATAAACAGTGCAAGCAGCAATGAAAAAATCACTGCTAGCACTATTAAAAAGGGATGTTCAAAGAGAATCATCTTAATGATGCATCTCTAAGTTAGCATTCCGCCACAAACGTGAAGGGTTTGACCGGTTACATAAGCTGATAAATCGGAAGCCAAGAATAAGGTAGCATTAGCTACATCTTCAGGAGATCCTCCTCTTTTAAGTGGTATTGAGTTTCTCCAGTTGGCAATTACTTCTTCGCCTAACTTTTCGGTCATCTCAGTTTCAATGAACCCCGGAGCAATTGCATTACAACGAATGTTACGTGAGCCTAATTCAAGCGCAACAGATTTTGTAAAACCAATGACTCCGGCCTTGGATGCCGCATAATTTGATTGCCCTGCATTTCCTTTAACACCCACTACTGAAGTCATATTCACAATAGACCCTGCGCGTTGCTTTAACATAGTCCTCTGAACCGCTTTGGTCATGTTAAAAATGGATTTTAGATTGACTTCCAAAACACGGTCAAAATCCTCTTCACTCATGCGCATGAGCAGATTGTCTTTTGTGATACCTGCATTGTTTACTAGGACATCAATCGAGTCGAAGTTGGCAAGAACATCTTTCACGAAAGATTCTGCTTCGGACATAACGGAGGCATCGGATTTGTAAGCTTTTGCTTTCACCCCTAAACTTTGAAGTTCTTTTTCTAGCGCTAGGGCTTTATCTTCCGAAGAAACGTAGGTAAAGGCAAGGTCAGCACCTTGTTCGGCTAACTTTAAAGCGACTCCTCTACCAATACCACGTGTGGCACCGGTAACAATAGCTGTTTTTCCTTTTAGTAATTGCATGTGATGGCTGTAATTATTTGATGATTGAGTTAATGTGTTCTGTATATTGAAGTGGCGACATGGCTTCGTAGCCTGTACGACCAATTTCATTCTTATACGCATCCATAAGGATTACGGTAGGATACGATCTGATTTGAAATTTTCGAGCAAGTTCAATTTGCTTTAGTGGTAAGACTCTTTTTTCCTTTGGGAAGTCGAGCTCGAGCAACACCAGGTTTTCCTTGGCATAATTGATGAAGTCCTCTTGAACTAAGATTTGACGGTCTAGTTTATGGCACCAGCTGCACCAGTCTTTACCCGTAAAAAAGACAAAAATGGATTTACCCGTATTCTTGGAAGCCATGAGTGCTTTATCAACATCTGTAAACCATAGTTTTTCTGTGTCTTGAACTTCCTTTAACTGAACTTTTTCTCGGACTTCAGAATTGCTGGAATTCATCTGACAAGAAATACTGAATAGAATGAGCGCTGCAAAAATTATTTTTTTCATGTTCTTGTTTCGATTTTACAGGGCTAAAGTAAGCAATTATTACGAGCAATGAGAAGGGATAATTCTGCCTATTTTTGCTTTTCAATTTATCCCCCTTGAAAACATCATTCTTTATTCTACTGCAATCCTTATATTTGCTTTGATATTGAATTTATGGCAAGATTATTGGCATTGGATTATGGAACTAAACGCGTGGGTGTTGCAATTACCGACGAGTTACAGATGATTGCTTCTGGCCTTTGTACGGTTAGAACCCATGATTGTATGGATTTTTTAAAAGAATACATCTCTAAGGAGGCTGTCTCTGCTATTGTTATGGGTCTCCCTAAGGATTTAAATAATCAGAAAACAGATTCTACACCCTACGTTAAAGGTTTTGCCAAACAATTGAGAAAGCAGTTTCCCGGATTGGAAGTACACTTTGTAGACGAGCGTTTTACTTCTAAAATGGCTTTTCAATCGATGATTGACGGTGGATTGAAAAAGAAAGCCAGACAAAATAAAGCCCTGGTTGATGAGGTCAGTGCTACGCTCATTTTGCAATCTTTTATGGAACAAAGAAATTTTAAAATCTAACTATGTTTTTACCTATTGTAGCTTATGGTGACCCCGTTTTAAAGCAAGTTGCTGAAGATATTTCTTCGGATCACCCTAACCTGAAAGAGCTTTTGGAGAACATGTACGAAACCATGTACGCTTCTCACGGTGTGGGCTTGGCAGCTCCACAAATAGGTCAGTCTATACGTGTATTCGTCATCGACTGTTCCCCTTTTGAAGAAGAGGAGCCCCACTTAGCTGGGTTTAAGAAGACTTTTATCAATGCGGAAATTTTGGAGGAAGAAGGGGACGACTGGCTCTTCAAAGAAGGCTGCCTGAGCATTCCTGAAGTTCGAGAAGAAGTTTCCCGTGCACCGAAAATCACCATCCGTTACTTCGATGAAGATTTTGTGGAACACACAGAGACCTACGAAGGTCTTGCTGCTCGTGTGATTCAACACGAGTACGACCACATAGAAGGCGTCTTATTTACAGATTACCTATCACCACTGCGCAAAAGAATGATCAAAAGACGCTTGGAGGACATTAGAGACGGAAAAATAAGTCCCGAATACCGCATGCGCTTCTACAATCCCAAAAAGCGAAAGCGATGAGGCGTTTAAGCTCTTGTTTTCTGTTCTTGTGCTTGTTTGCATCCTGTGTTGATCGTGAAAAAGACGACTACCAGCACATCGAAAAGTTAGAATCACAATTGATAGAACAACAAGTGCTTGAATATGATTCTGCCTATGCTGAACAACTGCTTCAAGCTTACCGTATCTTTCTGAGTTCTCATCCTACCTCTTCAAAAAAAACCGAGCTTTTGTTCAAATACGCAGAGGTTTTAAAAGGGCAGGGCAGTTGGTTGGATGCTGCTGAAATTTTCCACCAAGTTCATGACTTGCACCCAGAATCTTCATTAGCACCTTTGGCATTATTTCATCAAGCTCATTGTTTTGAAATGCTTCAGCAGAAGCTCACCGCAAAAAACACCTATCAAGAATTTATTACGCGTTATCCAAATCACCCTTATATCGAACAAGCAAAGGGAATGATCGCTTTGCTAGAGTATTCGGATGAAGAACTGATGCAACAATTCCAAGAATAATGTTTTTTCGAGCTCTATTGGCGATGTTTATGTTTGTGTGTGTTTTACACGCACAGGAAACACATCGGTATTTGGTTCGTTTAAGTCCTGGTGTAGAAAAATCTGACTTACTGCAAAAAGGTGTTAACACAACTTTTGCCTACAAATCCTCCATTGAACATGCTTCATTCTTCAATGAGTTCCTTTATTTGGAGGTTTCTGATACGGCCGTTTTGGTTGAAATGATGGCTTCGGGAGATCTATTGTATTGGGAAAGTCCCCGAAAGAGAACCCTGCAATTTGAGCCTTCAGATAGTCATTCCGCCAAACAATGGCATTTGGATAAAATTCAGGCTGCATCGGCTTGGGATATTGCCAAAGGAGACAGTTCTTTCGTTTTGGGTATTGTAGACTCCGGGGTGGATTACACCCACGAAGATCTTAGAGACAATCTTGCCTACAATCACGATGATCCGCTTAACGGTCTGGATGATGATGGGGATGGATATATTGATAATTACTACGGATGGGATTTTGGTTCCGACGATTGGAATCCAATGATTGAGGAAGCTAGCGAGCACGGATCTGTGATTGCAGGGGTTGCCTCGGCGACTACAGACAATGAATTGGGCAGCGCATCGCCCGCCTTTCATTGCCGATACTTACCGGTTAAAGTTACGGATTCTAGCGGACAGATTAGGCATACTAACGAAGCGATACTTTACGCTGCAGAAATGGGTGCACAGGTGATTAATTGTTCTTTCGGTAGCCCTGAGTACCGACAATCTGAGGCAGATGTGATTCAATACGTGACAAATGTTATGGATGTTTTAGTCGTTGCATCTGCCGGTAATGGAGGTGCTGATGCTCTTTTTTATCCTGCTGCACTGGATTTGGTGCTTGGCGTAGGGGCGACGGATGAATATGACCAAAAAATAGCCATCTCTAATTACGGTTCGAGTGTGAATATTATGGCCCCTGGAATGGCTATTTACGGTCCTAACACAGGCAATCAGTACAGATACAGCAATGGAACCTCAGTATCATCGGCTATCGTCTCAAGTTCAGCCGTGTTATTACGTTCGCATTACCCGAATGAAACGGCTTTTCAAATCAGAAGAAGATTGCAAGATTCTGCAGACGACATTGATGCGTACAATCTTCAATACAAAGGGCTTTTGGGGGCTGGACGTCTCAATTTAGTTAAGGCACTTCTGTATACCTCTCCCGTACCTGAAGAGCCTCTTTCGATCACACTACGTCCCAATCCGAATTCTGGAGTTTTCAAGTTGGATTTGTACCTTCAAGAACTGGGAAATTATCAACTATCTGTTTTCGATGTCTACGGAAAGTTGTATTATCGCGAAGATTTTGGTGCGAGCACCCATTTCATGGAAAAGAGTTTAACCTTAGAACATCTGAATCAAGGTTGCTACATCGTACAAGTTTCGAACTCAAAAGTTAAATCGAGTTCCTTGTTTGTGGTCTTTGATTAGGTGTTAAACTAAAATAATCAGAAATGAATATTGACGGAATCATTGCAGTTTCAGGAAAACCAGGCCTTTACAAAGTCATTGGGCAAACTAAAAATGGTGTGATTGT
>Ga0207964_1000318_pt1 | contig 13837 bp, 13 predicted proteins | sample Knorr_S23_td_250_FD_185608 | JGI IMG/M metagenome (GOLD analysis project Ga0207964, IMG submission 185608) | Marine microbial communities from Southern Atlantic Ocean transect - Knorr_S23_td_250_ad_251m_LV_A (SPAdes) (version 2) | ecosystem: Environmental > Aquatic > Marine > Oceanic | place...
GGTAACCTCTGCCATTATTGCTTCTACCTTTTCATCTGTTTCATTAAAACAGTAGTAAAAGCTCACAGGATTAAAACAGTGTCCAAAATACCTTAAATGAGTTAGCAGCCTTATTGGCCCATTAAAAGTTTTTCCAGTTTTATCTTTCAAGGTTTTTCGAACAGCCGACTCCAAAGAAACAGAAGGGTCTCCATGATAGTCTTGTCTTCTAAAAGAGGCCAGTGCAGGTTTATTTACATTCCAAAGAAATGATGGCTTCATAGTGGTATGAAGAGAAGTAATATCTATATAAGCCATAAAAATTGGATAAGAAAAAAAGCGCTTAAACGGTACATGCCGCCGATGATTAATCGTGCCCCAGTATAGTTGATGGTTTTTTGATATGTTCATAAGGTTTTCCCAAAAAACTTACAAACATCTAATGCACTTACAACACCATCTTCGTGAAAACCATTTCCCCAGTATGCGCCACAATAAAAAGTATTGTTTTTGCCACTAATAAGATGCTTTTCTTTCTGTGACTTTACTCCTTCAACTGTATACAGAGGGTGTTGGTATGTAAGTTTTTTTAATATTTTTTTAGGGTCTATATTTTCACTGTTATTTAGTGTTACTAAAAAGTGCGTCTTAGCGGTCAAAGACTGCAATATATTCATGCTGTATGTTAAAGTCACTGGCCCTTTTGTACCTTCATTTAAAAAGTAGTTCCAGCTTGACCAGGTTTGTTTTTTTCTCGGCAGTATTGACTCGTCTGTGTGGAGTAAAGCCTCATTTTCTTGATATGGAAAAGCACCTAAGATTTCCTTCTCTTTGGCGTTCGGGTTGTCAAGTATTTGTAATGCTTGGTCACTGTGTGTTGCAATAATGACCTTGTCAAATTTATTAGAGCGTTCGCCGTTCTTGCCAAAACAAACTTCAACTTCGTTATTATGTCGTATTATTTTTTTAACGGGGGTTGAGAGCCTGATTTGTTTTTCAAAACCCTCTTTAATTTTTTCTATATAGCTTTTTGAGCCACCTTTAATAACCCACCATTGTGGCCGGTTATTTATTTGCAACAATCCATGGTTCTGAAAAAAACGAATATAAAAAAGAGCTGGCATTTCGATCGTTTTTTCAGCTGCCGTAGACCAGATAGCTGCACCCATCGGAATAATGTAATTCTCAATAAAGTATTTGCTAAATTTATTTTGTTTTAAAAACTCTTTTATGGTCATAGATTCAACCAGTCCTTCGAGCTCACTTTTTGCAACACGATTGAATCGCAGTATGTCTTTAATCATTATATAAAATGAAGGACGGAATAGGTTTCGCCTTTGTGCAAATAAAGCGTTTAATGAACTGCCTGAATATTCAAGTTGTTTGTATGGAGCTTTTACACTAAAACCCATTGAAGATTTTTGGCTGACAATTTTGAGCTTTTTTAACAGCTTGATAAAGTTAGGGTAAGTTTTTTCATTGTAAACAATAAAGCCTGAGTCAACTCTCCATGTCTTCCCTTCAAACTCTAGCTCATGAGTGTGAGTATGCCCGCCAATATAGTCGTTTGCTTCATAGAGCGTCAACTCATGTTCGTCATGAAGAAGGTAGGCAGCTGTTAATCCCGAAATTCCACTTCCAATAATTGCAATTTTCATTACTTAAGATCATTTTTTTACGCCTCCCCTTTTAGGCTAGAGACATATATTGTGTCACTTTAGTTAATCAGCTTTCCTTGGACTTGTAGGTCTGCATGGTAGGATGACCTTACCATGGGACCACTAGCAACCTGGTTAAATCCAAGATTGTCAGCAATTTCTTTGTATTGCTGAAACTGTTCTGGTGTTATATATTCCTCTACTGCTAAATGATGTCGACTAGGTTGCAAATATTGACCTAAAGTTAACATTTCAACTTGATGCAATCTGAGATCCTTTAAAACGTTAATAACTTGTTGTTTTGTTTCGCCAACACCAAGCATTAGGCCTGACTTTGTTTTGACTTTAGAATGTTTATCTTTAAACCTATCAAGAAGTTGAAGTGAGTGCTCATAGTTGGCACCAGGTCGAACTTTTGGATAAAGACTAGGAACAGTTTCTAGGTTATGGTTGAAAACATCAGGTGGGCAGTCACTAAATGTCTCTAGCGCCTTATCCATTCGGCCTCTGAAGTCGGGTGTTAAAATTTCAATTTTGATCTCAGGAGTGGTTGATCTAATGGCGTCTATGCATGCTTTAAAATGAGCTGCACCGCCATCTCTGAGGTCGTCTCGATCGACCGAGGTAATGACAACATATTTGAGCGACATTTTTGCAATAGTTTGAGCAAGGTGAAGGGGTTCATTTATGTCTAAAGGTTTCGGTCTTCCATGAGCAACATCACAAAAAGGGCAACGCCTCGTACATATTTGACCCATAATCATAAATGTTGCCGTACCGTGACTAAAGCATTCATTTAGGTTAGGACATTGTGCTTCTTCACAAACAGTAAAAAGATTTTGTTCTCTGAGAGTATTTTTTAGTTGATTAACCTTTTGCGAGTTGGAGGGTCGGATACGTATCCAATTAGGTTTTTTTAGAGGCTCACGTTCGAAGTCTGGCTTGATTTTGAGTCGACTAGTTTTGGATTCACCTTTTAGTGCTTTGATTTCAAGCTCTTGTAACATAGTTAATCAAATACTGTAATAGTTAATGTTTAATTTCAGAAGTTCTGAAGGCATTATCCATTAGATTTTGTCTTTGTGTGACTTTTAAATCACTTTAATAATTTAACTGAATTTACAAGCAACTCAATTTTATACGAATACAAAAAATACTATACAGTGTGAATCGAAGTTCCGTCCAACAAGTAATCACTAACCTGGTTAGCCGCCATTTCAGCAACTACAATCGATGCTTCGGCAGTTGAGGCTGCAATGTGAGGAGTTAATATCGCTTTAGGGTTGTTAAATAAAACGTTTTCTTTAGCAGGCTCAGTTGAGTATACGTCTATTGCCGCACCAGCAACCAAGCCTTCATTTAAGGCGTCATTTAAGTCACTTTCATCAACAATATTACCACGTGCTGCATTGATGATTAAAGCTGAAGGCTTAATCATTGCATAGTGTTCTTGACTAAGTAAAGGCTTACCATCGGCAGCTGCTTTACCATGGAAACTAATAATGTCACTTGTGCTAATGAGTTCATCAAAGCTAACATTTTTTACATGTGGAAAATCTGCTTGTCTCGATTCTAATGATTTAGAATAAACCAAAACATTAACATCAAAGCCTTTAACCAAATTACTCAGTCTAGCTCCCACATTTCCGAAACCAACGATTCCAAGAGTCTTTTTAGAAAGCTCATTGCCTTTAATGGATTTTTTCTGCCATTCACCTCTATGCGTTGTTTCATCTGCAAAAGGAATTTTTCTTAATGCCGCCATAATTAAGGCAAACGCATGTTCTGCTGTTGCATTGGTGTTACCGCCTGGTGTGTTCATTACCACCACACCATTTTCTTTTGCTGTAACTAAGTCGATATTGTCTACACCTGCACCGGCTCTAGCGATAGCCTTTAGTTTTGTGGCAGCTCCAAGAATATTTTTGGTTACAGTAGTGGCTGATCTTACAAGGAGACCGTCGTATTCAGAAATGATTTTAATCAGCTCCTCCTCAGATAAACCTGTTATTACATCGACTGAAATATTTTTTTCTTCAAATATTTGCTCTGCAACATTGCTCATTGCATCTGAAATAAGAACTTTAAACATAATTTGACCTCACTTGTTGATATGCCCAATCTATCCATGGAAGTAGTTTCTTTATATCGTCTGGCTCTACCGTACTACCGCCCCAAACCCTAAATGATGGTGGTGCTTTAGCATAAGAATTAATATCAAAAGCTACTTCTTCTTCCATCAATAAAGTAATTATCTCTTTCATTATTTCTTTTTGTTGTTTTTCATCCTTTTCAACAAACCAATTTTCACTAATTTTAAAAGTAATACTTGTATTAGATCTTAAATTAGGGTCTTTAGACAAAAATTCCACCCAATTTGTATTATTTATCCAATTGTCTATATTGTTAAATGATTCTTCCGATCTTTTAATTAAAGCTTCAAGGCCACCAATATCTTCAGCCCAATTTAATACATCAATAGCATCTTCAACGCACAGCATTGAAGGGGTATTAATAGTGCTTCCTTCAAAAATTCCTGATATAAATTTCTTTTTAGATGCCATTCGAAAGACTTTTGGAATAGGCCATGTTGGCTGGTGACTTTCTAATCTTTCAATTGCTTTTGGAGATAATGCGATCATTCCGTGCGCAGCCTCTCCACCAAGAGCTTTCTGCCATGACCAGGTTATAACATCGCATTTTTTATAATCGATAGGCATTGCAAAAACTGCAGAAGTGGCATCACATATTGTCAGTCCTTCTCTATTGTCAGGTATCCAGTCACCATTAGGGACTTTAATTCCTGAAGTAGTACCATTCCATGTAAAAATTACATCTCTAGAGAAATCAACTTTACTTAGATCTGGCAATTCACCATAAGGCGCTAAATGAATGTTTTTGTCTTCAATTTTCAATTCATCTACGACGTCTAGAAGCCAATCTCTACCAAAATTTTCCCAAGCAAGAATATCAACTCCTCTATTGCCGAGTAAACACCACAATGCGGCCTCTAGTGCACCAGTGTCAGAACCTGGCATAATTCCCACGTGATAGTCATCAGGAAGTCCTAGTATTGATTTAGATTTATTAATTACTTCTTTTAATTTATCTTTGCATTTTGGTGTTCTATGAGATCTACCTAACAAAGCTCCCTCTAAATTATTTATTGACCAATTAGGTCTTTTTGAACAAGGGCCACTTGAAAAATTAGGGTTATCTGGCCTGATATCTGGCAAATTCATTAGTTAATTCTCCTGGTTAAATTCATATACAACTAGACCGTCCAAAGGTTTGGGATCGAACCATGTTGATTTAGGTGGCATAGTTAAATTATTATCCGCCACTCTCATGACTTCATCAATGTGAGAAGGAAAGATTGAGAATGCCACACTGTCATAATTTTCATTTACTTTTTTTTCTAGAGCGGTTAATCCATGACAGCCTGCAATAAATCTAATCCTCTCATCATTATTAATATTCTTGATACCTAATATAGGTATTAAACAAAAATTATTGATAATGTTAATATCCAATAAAGATAAAATATCATTTTTATCAGAAATATTCCCGATAAACTCCAGTGAATACCATTTACCATGATGATACATGCCAAATTGTCTATTGCTTTTAGGCTTAAAAGCGGAATCACTGATTGTAACTTTAAAGTTTTCTTTGAGCTTGTCTAAAAAATCATGTTTTGAAAGACCATTCAAATCTTTAATCACTCTATTGTAGTCATATATTTTTGACTGTTCTGCTGGAAAGGCAGCTACCATAACCTCATCACAGTTTCTGTTTTGCTTGCTTTGAGACCCATATTTTTTATAATTTTGAGAGATAATATTCATGGCTCCCATCCTATGATGGCCATCTGCAATATATAAAGAGTTTATAGATCTTAGTTGTTTAGAAATTATTTCAATATTATTAGGATCGCTTATACACCATAGTTTGTGAAAAGAATGGTCGAAAGATTCAAAGTCATAATGTGGCTCTAGTGAAGTAAAACTTTCTAATAATTCTTCAATTTTGTTATCATCCGGGTAAGACATATAAATAGGACCGATTTGAGTTTCAATGTTAGTCATTTGTTCAGCTCTTTCATTCATTCTATTTACTAGCGTATTCTCATGACCTTTAATCTTATGGGACAAAAAATCATTAATATTGGCCAAAGCTAGAAAACCTAATTGTGTGTGCTCTCCTTGTGAGATCTGATAAATATAAAAAGACAATCTATCGTCTTGTTTTATAACCTCATTTTTTTTCATTTCATTGAAATGATTTTTAGCGGCAAGTAATGTTTCAGATTCTTTAAGTTGTCCAACAGGATTTAAAACTTTTAAATAATTCCAGTAATTTTTATTGGATATTAAATCAATATTTTCTTCAGACAAGTGGTCTGTTGAGGGGGCTATAATATTTATAGCTTCCTCATTAAATGGTCTAGTTCCTTTGAATGGTTTTAGTGAAACCATAATTAGATGTCTCTCTTTTTGTCCATCTGTATTTATACCCTGATACTTCATGCTTTAACGTTAATAAAATTCAATACTACCATCAATTATATTTTGTTAAATTGAACTTTTAAGGCGTTGATTTTGAGTTTTTTCAACTAAGTTGATTAGATGCTCTGATAGTTCATGTTGAATACCAGAAATATTAAGAATATTATTCGTTAGATTTTTCATTTGCGTGACCTTCAAATCTTTATACCCACAAGGGTTTATTAAATTATATGGAGAAAGATCCATATCAATATTGAGACTTAATCCATGATAAGTTCTTCCGTTCTTCACTTTGAGCCCTAGTGCGGCAATTTTAGAGTCATTTACATAAACTCCTGGAGCTCCTTTTAAGTTATGCGCTGTAATGTCATAAGTTGATAAAAATTCAATTAATGATTGTTCGATTATGGAGACCATTTTTTTGATTCCTATGCCCAGTCTTTTTATATCTATAAGACAGTAGACTATTAATTGTCCTGGTGCGTGATAGGTAATTTGACCGCCTCGATCCGATTGAATAATAGGAATTTGAGTTGCCTTAAGTAGATGTTCAGGTTTCCCTGAAAGGCCCTGAGTGAAAACACTATTATGTTCAAGAGTCCAAAGTTCATCTAAGGTATCAGCCCTCCTATTTTCAGTAAAAGATTTCATCTCTTTCCAGGTGATAGGGTAATCTTGAAGGCCTTTTGAGCGAACTTTAATCACAATCTTATTATAAGAGGTATGACACTAATGGACAACTCTGAAGATCTTGATTTATGGCATCTAGTTGTTTGCGACTTGTTGCAATGATTCTCACAGTTATAGAGATATATTTACCCTTAGAGCTATATTTAGCGGTAGTTTGATTAGCATGTAATTTTCCAGTATGGGTTTCCACAATTTTGCAAACTGTTTTTTCAAAGTTAGGCTGGTTGATACCAAAAACTTTAATGGGATAGTCACAGGGGAAATTAAAAATATCTTCTTTTCTATTAGTCACAATTGAAATTTTACCCATTAAACTTACTAATTCTAGAATGATAAGAATAAAATATTATTAGTATTTATATTGTAAATTTCATTTAGAGGGTCTAATTAATTATGATTAAAGACTTAACACCTAAAGAATTTAAAGATTATCTGCTAGACGATGAGGTTATTCTAGTTGATGTGCGCGAGCAATGGGAGTTTGATATTTGTCAAATAAAAGGCTCTATTCTCATGCCTATGGGTGAGATTACCAAGAGTTATTTAAATCTAAACAAGGATAGTAAGATAGCTCTATATTGTCATAGCGGTATTCGTTCTATGCATGTGGCTGATTTTTTATTATCAAAAGACTTTGAATCTGTTGCAAATCTCCAAGGAGGTATCGATGCTTGGGCACAAGAAGTCGATACTACGGTAGAAAGATATTAAGCGAATAATTGAATAGACTATAATTAAATTTATCCAAAATTTTAGCTTGTTAATTATGAATTATATTGAGCAAATGTTCGACCTTCAAAAGAAGCTAAATGACCACACTAATGGCGTTATGTGGGTTGATGGCATTACCAAAGAAAACAGAAAGATTTCTTGGTACCGTTGCATATATATGGAAGCTGCAGAGGCCATAGATTCGTTTAATTGGAAGCATTGGAAGAGTATAAATACAGAACCAGATTGGGCTAATGTTAGAGTAGAGTTGGTTGATATTTGGCACTTCATTATGTCCGAATCAATTCGACTAAAAGATGAAAATTATGCAAATAAATATTTGAAATTAAAGCCGCAAGGTGACTTTAATGCTGAAGTTTTGATTAATACATTAGAAAAAATGTTAAACCTCTCTGTTGCCTCTAATATTGACCATAAAATTAACAATATTCGTGATATCACTGATCTTTTTTTTACTGCAATATCACAAGTAGATATGGATATTGCTGAGTTATACAAGCGTTATGTCGTCAAGAATCAACTTAATGCTTTTAGGCAACAGCACGGCTATAAAGATGGCTCTTACATTAAGTTATGGAATACTGTTGAGGACAATGTCGTTGCGTTTAACATTATGGATGAGGACCCCAGTATTTCTCCAAGTGGGCTCTATCAAAAACTCGAATTAAAATACTCCCAGATTGGTTAGGATTTATCACTTTTGAATTCTAATACAGATATTTCTTCAGTTAGATTGACAGAATATAGTCATGGAGCTGGCTGTGGCTGTAAGATTTCACCTAAATTACTAAATGAGATACTAGGTCAGAGTCAAGATCAAATGATTGATTCTAGCTTAATTGTAGGTAACGAGTCGAGAGATGATGCAGCGGTTTATAATCTTGGCGACGGGAAGGCATTGATCAGTACTACCGATTTTTTTATGCCAATTGTTGATGACCCATTCACGTTTGGTATGATCTCAGGTTGCAATGCGCTTAGTGATATTTATGCTATGGGTGGTAAACCGTTGATGGCTATAGCTATATTTGGTTGGCCGATTGATAAGCTTTCTGCTGAAATTGGCGCTAAAGTGATTGAAGGGGGTAGGGCGGCATGTGCAAAAGCAGGCATTAGTCTTGCTGGAGGTCATAGTATTGATTCCTCTGAACCTATCTTTGGTTTATCGGTTTCTGGAGTCGTCAAAATAGAACACTTAAAAAGAAATACTGGTGCTCAGATTGGTGATTCTATTTTTTTAACCAAGCCATTAGGAGTGGGTATTTTATCAACCGCTCAAAAACAGAAAAAAGTTACTCCTAGGGACTATCAGCAAGCAGTTAAGCAGATGTGTCAATTAAATGATATCGGTTCAAAAATAGCTAAAATTACGGGCGTTAATGCTATTACCGATGTTACTGGATTTGGTCTTGCAGGTCACCTTATAGAAGTCTGTCAGGGCAGTAAAGTTGCGGCGAAAGTTTATTTTAATGATTTACCTTTATTGTCAAATATTTATAGTTATATTGATAAAGGCTGTATACCTGGAGGAACGCAAAGAAATCATGATAGCTATGGACATTTCTTTAATAAATTAACCACACTTCAAAATACTGTTTTGTGTGATCCGCAAACTAGTGGCGGTCTCTTGGTAACAGTTTCTGATGAGTCTTTAACAGATTTTCATGAGCTTTTAAATAGCCACCAAATAAACCTAAGTTCTATAGGAAAAATTACTGAACTTAATTCAGAAAAAGAGGTAGTTCATATAGAATGATTGAACAATTAGAGGTAGATAATTTTCAGCAGTTATTTCAAAATAATACTCCATTAATGGATGTCCGTGCACCTATTGAATATAGTCGAGGATCTTTTCCAGGTGTTTTAAATTTTCCCTTAATGAATGACAATGAGAGACATCTAGTTGGACGCAGCTTTAAACAGAACGGTCAACTTTCTGCGATAGAATTAGGACGTCAATTAGTCAACGGTAAGATTAAAAATCAAAGAATTAATGATTGGTTGGAGTTTATTAATCAAAATCCTTCAGGTGCTCTTTATTGTTTTCGAGGAGGCTTAAGATCAGAAATTGCACAGCAATGGATTTTTGATTATTCAGGTATAACTTATCCTAGAGTTAAGGGTGGATATAAAGCTATGCGTCGTTACCTTATAGAAGAATCTAATCGTTTAACTAATAGTAAAAACTTTATAGTCATTGGTGGACAGACCGGCTGTGGCAAAACTCTATTGCTCAATAAATTGCCTAATAGTATTGACTTGGAAGGATTAGCTAATCATAGAGGATCAGCATTTGGAAATAATGTCAGTTCTCAACCAACACAAATTGACTTTGAAAATTCTTTAGCCATTAAACTGCTCAAAAAACAAAAAAATAGCTTTTTATTGATTGAAGATGAAGGTAATAATATTGGAACTATATATTTAACTGACAGCTTAAAAAATAAAATTCTTAATTCTAATATAGTTGTTCTAACAGCGAACCTTGATGAACGTATAAAATTAAGCCTCAAAACATATGTTACTGAAATGCTTGATAATTATTGCTCTGTTGACAGTAATAACGGTTTTGAAAATTATACTAATTATTGGAAAAATAGTCTCTTTAAGATTCAAAAACGTTTAGGAGGGGTTCGTTACAAGGAGCTCTTAAAGGCTCTCAACAATGCGATTCAAAAACATAAGAAGTCAAATGATCTAAGTGAATACATTCCCCTAATCGAGTCACTTTTAGTGGACTACTATGATCCAATGTACAATTATCAAATCAACAAGAAAAAGCACAGAATAATATTTCAAGGAGAATCCAGAGCTGTTTTTGAATATCTGGAAAAAAAAGCTTAATCTTTGGTTGTGATCTTAATGTCGGTTGTTGGTTTTGACTGGCAAGCGAGTATTTCTCCTTCTGAGAGCGGGACAAGGCATTCCTGGTGAAGCACTTCACCATCAACCAATTTTAAAATACAGCTACCGCAATGTCCCTGCCTGCAGCTATAGTTTATAAGCACATTGTGTGCCTCAAGTTCGGTTAAGATTGATTCGTCACCAAAAACATAAAGCGACTCTGTCTTTCCATTAATATTGTCAACATCAATTCTGAACATCTAATTAATGGCAACATTTATAACTTAAAGTCGCTGAAGTCTTCATCCTCTGAGCTCATTGTGTTATCAATGGCGCTTACTAAATAAGAGGTTATCTCTGTTTCTTGAGGAGCAACTTGGACATTGTCATTATCTAGCCAGTGATTCATCCACGGAAGAGGGTTGGTAGATTGCTCAAAGATGGGTTTCATATTTAATGCTGACATTCGTACATTGGTAATGTACTCTAGGTATTGTTTCAGTATTTCAGCATTTAGGCCTATCATTGAACCGTCACGAAACAGGTACTCTGCCCATTCTTTTTCTTGTATAGCTGCATCCTTAAACATTTGTATTACTTCAGATTCACACTCTTTAGCGATTTTTTTCATGTCTGGGTCGTCTTTGCCATCTCGCATTAAATTAATCATGTGTTGAGTGCCTGTTAAATGCAAAGCTTCATCACGGGCAATTAATTTGATAATCTTTGCATTACCTTCCATAACTTTTCTCTCAGCAAAGGCAAATGAACAAGCGAAGCTTACATAAAAGCGGATTGCTTCTAGGATATTAACTGACATAATGGTTAAATAAAGAAGTCGCTTTAGGCCGTATAGGCTGACATCAAGTTTTTCATTATTAAATTCATGCTTACCCTCACCATGAAGCAGGTAGGCTTGTGAATATTTAATTAGTTCATCATAGAACTCAGAAACACTTGTAGCACGCTGAATAATTTCATCGGTCTTCATTATTTCATCAAAAACTACACCTGGCTCATTCATTATCGCTCTAATGATATGAGTATAAGATCGAGAATGGATTGTCTCAGAAAATGACCAGGTTTCAATCCAGTTTTCCAATTCTGGCAATGAAACTATCGGCAAAAAGGCAATGCTTGGTGAGCGACCTTGGACAGAGTCGAGCAAGATTTGGTACTGTAAATTAGAAATAAAAATATGCTTTTCATTGGGTCTTAATTTTGCAAAGTCTATCTTATCTTTAGAGACATCAATTTCTTCAGGGCGCCAAAAAAAAGAAAGCTGTTTTTCCGTAAGCTTCTCGAACATTTCAAATTTTTGCTGATCAAAACGTGCAACGTTTACTGAATCACCAAAAAACATTGGCTCAGTTAATGTATCGTTTATCGTTTGATTGAAGATGCTATACGACATAATTCACTTTTTAGAGCTTACAGACACCATCTTCACAATCGTCATCAGTGGACTTATTGTTATTTTGATCGTCACTCGAGCCATCTCTAGTAGTATGGTAGTAAAGTGTCTTTATGCCATATTTATAGGCCTTAAGAAGATCCATTAAGAAAAGTTTCATGGGAACCTTGCCCCCTTCAAATTGAGAAGGGTCATAGTGTGTATTAGTAGAAATAGATTGATCTACAAATTTTTGCATAATGGCACATAATTGTAGATAACCTTCGTTGTCTTTAATGTCCCATAGTAACTCATATTTTTTGTGAAATTTTTCATATTCAGGTACAACTTGTTTTAATATTCCATCTTTCGATTGCTTGACAGAAACAAATCCTCTAGGAGGTTCAATTCCGTTAGTTGAGTTAGAAATTTGAGATGAGCTTTCACAAGGCATTAGGGCTGTTAGAGTAGAGTTCCTAAGGCCTGTAGCTTTAATTTCTTTACGTAAAGAGTCCCAGTCTAGAACTAGTTTGGTATCACAAAACTCATCAATATCTTTTTTATAACTATCGACAGGCAGAATACCTTTGGCATATTGTGTTTCAGAAAAAAGAGGGCATGCGCCAAAATCATTAGCTAGTTTGTTTGAAGCTTTCAGGGAGTAAAATTGAAGAGCTTCAAAGGCTTTATGGATTAATTCATTACCAGAGCCGTCTGAATATTTAGCATTATTTTTGGCCAAATAATAGGCTAAATTGGTTACACCAATGCCCAGAGTGCGACGATTCTTGCTCGTTAACTCTGCCGCTTTGATAGGATAATCTTGATAATCAAGTAAAGAGTCCAGTGAGCGTACAATAATTTCAGTAATGTCTTCTAGTTCATCCAAACTATCTAATGCACCAAGGTTAACGGCTGAAAGAGTGCAAAGTGCAACTTCACCATTTTCATCTTGAACATCATAAAGCGGCTTAGTGGGAAGGGTGATTTCCATACACAGGTTGGATTGCTTAATTGGAGCAAGTTTGGCATCAAAGGCTCCATGTGTATTACAATGGTCTACGTTTTGAAGGTAGATACGGCCAGTATTGGCACGCTCCTTCATAAATTTAGAAAATAAGTCTCTAGCTTTTATCTTTTGTTTTCTAATAGTTTTGTCCTTCTCATATTTTTCATAAAGCTTCTTGAATTTAGTTTGATCAGCAAAGAATGCATCATACAAACCTGGAGCGTCATTTGGAGAGAATAGAGTTATATCACCATCAGCTAAAAAACGTTGATACATTAAACCATTAAACTGTACTCCATAATCTAGATGCCTGATTCTGTTTTCATCAGTACCGGTGTTGTTTTTTAGTACTAATAAACTCTCTACCTCCAAGTGCCACAAAGGATAGAAGAGGGTAGCTGCACCACCCCTAACTCCACCTTGTGAGCAGGATTTAACAGCTGTATGAAAATGTTTAAAGAAAGGAATACAGCCTGTATGAGTAGCCTCGCCGCCTCTTATAGGGCTGCCAAGTGCACGAATTCTACCACCATTAATGCCTATACCGGCACGCTGGGAAACATATTTAACAATTGCAGCTGAAGATGCGCTAATTGAGTCAAGATCATCATCAGTTTCTATCAAAACACAAGAAGAAAATTGCCGAGTAGGGGTGCGAACACCTGCCATAATTGGTGTTGGTAATGAGATTTTAAAGTTAGAGGTGGCGTCGTAAAAACGTTTTACAAAATCTAATCTTGCTTTTCCTTTGTAGTCTTGAAAGAGACACATTCCAGCTAACATATAAAGAAATTGTGGGGACTCAAAAATTTCTCCAGTTACACGATTTTGTACTAAATATTTACCTTCTAATTGCTTTACAGCGGCATAGGAAAAATTCATATCACGCCAATGATCAATATAATTGTCGAGTTCTTTAAACTCAGTTTTATTATATTTTTTTAGAATATCTTTGTCATAAATACCCAAATCAGTGAGATTTATTACGTGATGTATGAGTGACGGTGGGGTAAAAGATTTGAAT
>Ga0207964_1000319_pt1 | contig 13805 bp, 17 predicted proteins | sample Knorr_S23_td_250_FD_185608 | JGI IMG/M metagenome (GOLD analysis project Ga0207964, IMG submission 185608) | Marine microbial communities from Southern Atlantic Ocean transect - Knorr_S23_td_250_ad_251m_LV_A (SPAdes) (version 2) | ecosystem: Environmental > Aquatic > Marine > Oceanic | place...
TCCGTTCTACTAGTAAGCCTTTTTCCCATTTGGATCTAAAAAATTGGAACAATATTTGCTAATTTAGCTATTAAATAAGCCTCGCAAAGCTAAGAAATAAAGGTTTACAACAAATCCCCTATCGGAATAAATCCGATTAATCATGTGTCTAATTAACTGTAGGAGGACTGAATTATGAAAACAATCTTAAAAATTACCGGACTATTTATTCTTTTTGGCTATTCAACTTTGATGGCTCAAGACACACAAAAATGGTATGCAGATGACATCTATTATGATGCCGGCGAAAAAGATATTGCCTACATTGAAATTGTTGAAAACAACTATTATTACGATGAAACGGATGAGCTGGATGAATCTTACGAAGACAGAATGTCCTATTCTATGCGAATCAATCGATTCCACAGAAATTATTACGGTTCGTCACTGAGTTTCAATTACGGCTATTTCCACGACCCATACATTTACAATGGATTTGGATGTACCACTTATGCATACGACCCGTTTTACTATGACGGATGGGGTTCGCCGTACTACGGGCACTCCCCTTACTATGGACATAGTTGGTACAACTCCTGGTATTCACCCTGGCATCACGACCATTATTCCTGGCACAACCCATATGGGTATGGCTACGGATACACCCCATATTACTATGTTACCGGCTACACTTCTCCCGAAACAATTTATTACGGTCCAAGAAAAAATACCGTATCAAATCTATCAAGTTCTGTGAATAACAGGTCTGCTAATCGTCATTCTGAAAATACAAACAGAGTAAGTCGCAATACTTTTGGAAATGTATCAGGCTCTGTAGATAACATATCTAACAAACATCTTCCTAAAACGACAAACAGAATAAATAGAAATACGATCATTAAAAATGTCTTTAAAGATCTAAAAGAAAAGGAGAATAAAAAACAATACACGATTCCAAAAAATATCCGAGACAGATTTGAGTATTCAAAACCCGGTAAAACAACTACCCCAAAGAAAGACTCCGACAAGTACGACAAACCTGTAAAAAGTAATAATACTTACCGGCCATCAAGAAGCTCTAACACGGGTAGTACAAGAACAAATCGAACATCTACAAGTCCGAAAAAACCAAGAAGATAAACCAAGATCCTATGTTACGTAATATTAGTTTGGCTACAGCCCTGTTTTTAGGGTTTTCAATACAAGCACAAAATCATGTTGATGCGCTGCGTTATTCTCAGGAATCACTTTGGGGTTCGGCTCGTTATGTAGCCATGGGGGGCGCTTTTGGCTCTTTAGGAGCAAATGCCACATCTACAAGTCATAACCCTGCCGGCATAGTCACTCACACAACGAATGAATTTTCAGGAAGTTTAAACTTTATCGACGTTGAAAACAAATCCTCTTATCATTCTTCAGATGCTTTCGATAAAAAAAGTGTCCTGTCAATACCTAACTTAAACTACATAAATGCAATTGTTTTTGATCCTGAACAATTTAGCGATTGGAATCGTTTCAATTTTGGTATCGGTTACAACAAACTCGACGATTACAACCGGAATATTTATGTGAGTGCTGAGCAAAATGAGCATTCCTTTAGTGACCTTATGTTGAACAATGCAGAGGGAACTACTTATGACAACCTGAACATCTTCAGTGAACAGTTGGCTTTTAACACCTATTTAATAGACACTGCCGGAGGAGTTTCAAATTATTATTCTCCTGTAAATGGACTAATGGATAAAAAACAAGCCTTTAGCTCTCAACAATCCGGTAGTAAAAATGAGTTTTACATCAGCTTTGGAACTGCTTATCAAAATAAATTATTCTTAGGAGCTACCATAGGATTTCCAAGCATAGCGTACAAAGAAGTTAACACGATCTCAGAAAGTAATTTCAGTGGGAGCTCTCAGGACACTATTTCATTAAAATCTTTTAAATACAACACCAACCTACAGGTTACAGGCTCAGGTATCAACCTTAAATTGGGTCTTATCTACAAATTAGATGATAATACCCGCTATGGTTTTGCGCTTCACACGCCTACGTATTATGAGTTACACGAGGAGTATTGGGCAAGCATGAGTACTGATTTTATCGATGAAACTGAGCTTATTAATTCGGAATCTTACTTAGGCATTTTTGATTATGAATTGATTACGCCTTTTAAAATGATCAACAGTTTATCATTTATCATCAATAAAAGAGCAATCATTAGTGTAGATCACGAATATCTAGACTACTCCACGGCAAATATTATTTCTGACTTCTCTGATTTCAGTGAGGCCAATAAGGACATAAAACACTACTACGCAAGTACGTCTAATATTAAATTAGGCGGTGAACTAAGAATTCATCCTCAACTAAGTTTAAGAGGAGGTTATGCCTATTACGGAAGTCCTTTTGCTAACGACTACAACGATGCAAGTAAAGAATACTTAACCATGGGAATGGGCTTAAAAGTAAATCAATACTTTTTCGATCTGACCCTTGTTAACTCTTTGAGTGAAGAAGATCTGTTTATTTACGATGAAACTCCTGCCGCAACGATCAATACCGAAAAAAGTCAATTATTACTATCTGCGGGATTTAAATTCTAACGTAAGTGATCCGTGATCAGTGATGAGTGATCAGTGATGAGTGAAGTTTTAAATTCATTTGTCATACTGAGCCTGTCGAAGTGCGGCAAATGAATTGTTTACCCTTCGACAAGCTCAGGGTGACAATTCCAATTCATAATACCAATTTTATCTTTAACTTTTAATAGTTTCCATAGCCCCCTAAGCAGCTGTAAAAGGGCTGCGACAGAAAGCAAACATACAAAACTAAACCCCGAAGGGGTGAAACAAAAAAGGCTTCCGTTTGGAAGCCTTTTTTGTTGTTTTATGGTTGAAATGACTACTCTACGCCAGCCATTACTTTATCTACTAAAACACGACCGCAGTGTTCACAAAAATCAAACATCTTTAAATAATTCAGAAATACTAATATTAAACGCTTTAGCAATTTTAATCAAGGAACATAATTTAGGATCACCGGGCTTCTCGTATCTCCCCACATTCTGACGGTCTTCATTGATTTTACGAGCGAAATCCGCTTTACTCCAACCTTTTGACTCTCGAAGTTCACGAATACGATCAGCCAATCTTAATTGTGTTTGTTTTTCACTCATTAGAATGCAAGATCAAAAAAAATAAATAAACATTTGTAATATTAGGGTATTACAAGAAGAATACATACATTTGTAATATCGCAACATTACTATTAGCCAAAATATGGAACTCATGAAAAAATATCAAAAAAACAAAAGAGCAGCAGAAATACTAAAAGTCATCGGTCATGAGGTTAGAATAGCCATAATCGAGCTACTGGCGCAATACAAGCGAATGAGTGTTAAAGAAATTCATAAAACACTAAAACTTCAACAACCCATTGTATCGCATCAGCTTAACACTTTTAAAGAATAAAGGAGTCCTCAATTCAGAACGTGAAGGAATAAACACCTATTATTCTGTAAAACATCCTAACATAATTACTGCGATTAATTTGATATTAAAAATTGAAAGTTAAAAGTTAAAGATTAAAAGTTAAAAATTGTTGTCACCCTGAGCCTGCCTGCGGTAGGCAGGCTCAGGGTGACAACCTCTTCGACAGGGCGGTGTTGTTAATTAATAATTCGCAATACCAACTTTCAATTTTTAATCTTTAACTTTTACAGTTTTCATAGCCCCAACGGGGCGTAACTACATAAAGACCCGCATGTGCGGGGTGAAACTGTTGCGATAGGCACTACCCAAACCCCAAAGGGGTGAAACAAAAAAAAGGCTTCCGTTTGGAAGCCTTTTTTTTGTTTTATGGTTGAAATGACTACTCTACGCCAGCCATTACTTTATCTACTAATACACGACCGCAGTGTTCACAAACGATCACTTTTTTACGAGCGGCAATATCCATTTGCCTTTGTGGTGGAACGGTGTTAAAACAACCTCCACAAGCATCTCTGAGAACCGGAACTACAGCAAGACCATTTCTTACACTGCCTCTTAAACGCTTGTAGGCATTTAGCAATCGTTCATCAATTACTTTTTCAGCACTTACAGATTCTTTAGACAATTTCTTCTCATCTTTTTGAGTTTCAGCAATGATACTCTCTAATTCAGAATTTTTCGTCTTTAGATCATTCTTACGTTCATCCAAGCGCATTTTTGCACCGGAAATCACATCCATTTTACCAACAATAGAAGACTTAGCCTCTTTAACTCTCTTTTCAGCTAATTCAATTTCAAGATTTTGAAATTCAATTTCTTTATTCAAAGAATCAAACTCTCTGTTGTTACGAATGTTCTTTAATTGCTCTTCATACTTCTTGATTAAAGCTTTAGAATCTTTCATCATAGATTCTTTATCCTTAATCGAGGTATCGAAATTAGAAATTTCTTCATTGATATTAGAAACACGTGTTTGCAAACCTGCAATTTCGTCTTCTAAATCTTGTACCTCTAAAGGTAATTCTCCACGTAAAATCTTGATCTTATCGATTTCCGTGTCTATGGATTGAAGCTTGTACAAAGCGATCAGCTTTTCTTCAACGGTAGCTTGTTTTGCTTTTGCCATCTCTTACAAATAATTGATTGGATTGGTATTTACCTTAGACAAATGAACTGCAAATTTAGGAAAATTTTTGCGAAGAAAATCAGCAATTAGGTCCATAGTGTACTGCTCACTTTCATAATGCCCGATATCAGCTATTAAGATGGAATTTTCCGCATCAAAAAACTCGTGATATTTAAAATCTCCAGTAATAAAAACATCAGCACCGGCCTGCTTTGCGGCGTTTAACAGAAAGCTTCCTGCACCTCCACATAATGCTACTTTTTTTATTTTATTATTTAATAATGAAGTGTGACGAATACAGTCTGTTTTAAGCTTTTCTTTTAAGTTTTTTAGGTATTCCATCTCATTTAACGGCTCGGAAAGTTCTCCGATCATCCCCGAACCTACAAATTGATTTGCATTATCAATTGAAACAATACTGTATGCAACTTCTTCATAAGGGTGTGTGTTTTTTAAGGTCGAAATCACTCGTGATTCTAGGTAAGCCGGAAATACCAATTCAATACGTTCTTCTGAAACGTGTTCCCGGACACCTTTTTCGCCAATCACAGGATTCGAAAGCTCAGAACCTTTAAATGTGCCTGTTCCCTCAACAGAAAAATTACATTCACTGTAAGCCCCTAATGAACCTGCTCCTGTTGTAAAAAGTGCCGAACGCACCTTCTCTGCACTATTTTCAGGTACGTAGGTTACCAACATTTTTAATAAGCCATTTTTTGGAGCAAGTACTTGTGTGTTTTGCAAACCGATTCGATCAGCCATCATTTTACTCACGCCTGTATGAATATTATCCAAATTGGTGTGAATGGCATACAAGGCAATGTCATTTTTAATGGCCTTTAACAGGGTACGCTCTACATAATTTTTACCGGTTAAACTTTTTAAACCTTTAAAAACAACAGGGTGATGAGAAACAATAACATTGCAATTGCGCTTTATGGCTTCTTCAACCACATTTTCCAGACAATCTAAGCTCACCAAAACTCCTTTTAATTCTTGCTCAGGATTTCCTGTAATCAAGCCACTGTTGTCGTAAGACTCCTGATAAGCCAAAGGTGCCCATTCTTCTAATTTGCTACAAAGTTCACGAAGTTTCATATGAAAAATTTTAAGCAAAATAATGGTTTTTTTTCAATAGCAATCATCAGGAGATTGTGTATTTTCGGAAAATGAACTTGTTTAAAATCATATTATGCCCTTTGGCATTGATTTATTACATGATTACCTCCATTAGAAATGCACTCTTTAAATGGGGTTTATTAAAACGGTACAAATCGAGTATTCCTGTTGTAAGTATTGGTAATTTAAGCATGGGGGGGACCGGAAAAACACCTCATGTTGCATTTGTATTAGAAAATCTTAATGGTCTGAATAAAGCGGTTATCAGTAGAGGATATGGTAGAAAGAGCAAAAAGCTTATTGAGGGCAACACAAAGCTTCATACCAGCAAAGACCTGAGTGACGAACCTATGGAGCTACTAAAAAGGTTTGAAGGGAAAGATTTTAAAATGATCGTGGAAGGTGATCGAACGAAAGCCCTAAAATATCTCGAGCAACATAAGGAAAAGACCGATATTGTTATTTTGGATGATGGCTTCCAACATCAATATGCTCAAAGAGATCTAAACATACTTTTAACCGAATACAGCAAACCCTTTTACATCGATTTTACAGCTCCTATGGGTACCCTGCGAGAGACGAGAAAAGGAGCTAATCGTGCAGACATCATTATTGTTACAAAATGTCCAGAGCATGTACCAATTGAAATACAAAACGATTTCAAAAATAAAATTGCTAATTATGGTTCTGCAAAAATTTTCTTTTCTCAAATCGAATACAAAGGTTTCCTGAACAGTAAGGATGAAAAAATAGAATTAAAAACCAATAAACCTTATCTCTTAATTACCGGAATTGCAAACCCCAAACCAATTCATAATTACTTAAAAGAAACAGGTATTGCATTTGAAGCACTTACTTTTAAGGATCATCACAATTTTAGCAAAAAAGAAATTCAGCTAATCGCTGAAAAAAGTAAAAACTTTGAAGCTGTAATTACCACAGAAAAAGATTGGATGAGACTGCGCGAAAGTGAACTTACCTCTTTGACTGAAACAAATCTTTTACGCCTTGATATGGGAATAAAAATTATGGGCACCGGGAAGCAAGAAGAATTTCTAAACCAATTAGGTGTTAGGTAGTAAGCATGCTCAGGATGACAATTGATAAAAGAGCATGTCACTCTGAGCCTGTCGAAGAGCGATATGCGTTTGAATTGCCGTCCTTCGACAGGCTCAGGATGACAATTGAAGGTACAGGATGACAACTTAAAACTTTTTGACTGCACGACCGCAAGACTGCATGACATCTCTGCTGACAAATCATACAACAAGAATCTGTATCCTTATTCCCTTTTTGTATCTTTGCGGCTAAATTTTTAAGGTTTATGTCGATTGATTACAACAAGTACGAAACGGTTATTGGGCTGGAAATTCATGTACAGCTTAACACCCTGAGTAAAACATACTGTTCCGATTCCACAAAATACGGGGCAGCTCCTAATACACATATCAGCCCTGTTTCTCTCGGTCACCCGGGAACACTTCCCGTTGCAAACAGCAAAGTAATAGAGTATGCCGTGCGTTTAGGTATTGCATTAAATTGCACTATCAGAGAGCGAAACGAGTATGCCAGAAAGAATTACTTCTACGCCGATCTTCCAAAAGGCTACCAGATCACACAGGATAAAACACCTATTTGTGATGGAGGTTTCGTTAATGTTACCGATAAAAATGGGGATCCTAAAAAGATCGAATTAACACGTATTCATATGGAGGAGGATGCCGGGAAAAGTATTCACGACATCGACCCTTTCGACTCTTTAATCGACCTTAACCGTGCAGGTGTACCTCTTTTGGAAATCGTTAGTGAGCCGGTTTTACGCTCCGGAGAAGAGGCTTACAGTTTTATTTCTGAAGTTCGAAAGTTGGTTCGTTACCTGGATATTTGTGATGGTAATATGGAAGAGGGTTCGATGCGTTGCGATGCAAATATTTCAGTACGCTTAAAAGGTGACACTGAATTGCGAAATCGCGTGGAAGTAAAGAACATGAACTCGATGAGGAATGTGCAAAAGGCCATTGAGCTTGAAAGGAAAAGACAGATCGAAGTTTATGAAAATGGTGGTGAAGTAGATCAGGAAACCCGAAACTACAATCCTGCTAAAAATGAAACTTCAATTCTGCGTTCAAAAGAGGATGCACATGACTATCGATATTTTCCGGAACCGGACCTGTCTCCGATATTGATCCAACAGGATTACATTAAGAAAATAAAATCTAAACTTCCTGCTTTGCCGGAGGAGTTGTTCAATAAATACACCAAAGAATTCGGTTTATCTGATTATGACGCCCGAAATCTTACAGAAACAAAAGGAATCGCTCTTTACTATGATGAGATCTCAAATCATACAAAAGAGTACAAAATGGCAGCTAACATTGTTATGGGACCTCTAAAATCTCACTTAAATGATAAAGCCATAGAAATAGGAGAATTCAATTTATCTGCATCTCGCATTTCTGAGATGATCCAATTAATTAAGGATGGTAAAATTGCCAACTCTAAAGCCAATCAGGAGCTTTTTCCTTTAATGGTAAAAAGTCCGGATGTGACGGTACAAAAATTAGCGGAAGAAAACCATTTAATTCAGGAATCAGACTCGGATGCTCTTTTGGAGTTTGTGCAACAGGCCATTGCAAAATTTCCTGATAAAGCAGAAGCTTACAAAAATGGTAAGAAAAACCTGTTGGGTTTATTTATGGGTGAAGTGATGAAGCTTTCTCGTGGTAAAGCAGACCCTAAAGTTACCAACCAAATGATTAGAGAAGAACTCGAAAAATAAATGATGAAACGATTATTTTCAGCTTTAAGCATCTTCATCCTGGCTTTAACAGCCTGCCAACCTAAGATGAAAACTCCGGAAGGAGATTTTACCATTCACGCTGAGGTGGAAGGTGCAGACACCATTATCTTTGAAAAAATAGAGGCTGATAATTTACTGCTAATTGACACTCTTTTTGCTGATGACGGGGAATTTGTCGCTGCAAATAGTCTTGAAGGCTCAGCATTTTTTCTTTTGCGAACTCCTGAAGGTGAAGGGATAAATCTATTGATTGAGAAAGGAGAAAAAATAGAGATTTCCGGAAACAAATCGGAATGGGATAACAACTACACTATTGAGGGGTCAAAGGGTTCTAGTCAAATTCTGGAGCTTAACAAGAAGCTTAACACTTTTGAAACAAACATCAATCTGATCTACGAAGAAGCCAAAGAAGCTCAAAAGGAAGATTTCATTGATATTCAAGATCGCTTCAATAAGATTCTTGAAGGGCACACGGATTACTTAAAAGCTTTCATTGACTCAAATTTAGAATCTAAAATTTCTATTCTTGCACTTTTTCAAGCAGTAAAAGGAGAAAACATCCTGAATCTGCATAATGATTTTGATTACTATGAAAAGGTAAGTCAAAGTTTTCAGAACAACTGGCCGGGTTCATCTCACACGCAACTTCTAATTAAAATAGTTGAAACGGCGTATGCTCCTGATTTCACGATGACGGACGTAAATGGGGAATTGTTTTCTCTTAGTGCGTACAAAGGCAAACTCGTACTTCTTGATTTCTGGGCTTCATGGTGTAAACCTTGTAGAGCTGCCAATCCAAAAATTGTGGAACTCTATCGTAAATACCATAATGATGGATTGGAAATGGTAAGTATTTCTTTAGATGGTATTCCCCAACAAGCTACACCAAAACAAGACTGGGAAAAGGCTGTCAAAGATGACCAGTTAACATGGACTCAGGTGAGCGATCTAAAAGGCTGGGAATCTGAGATACTCAATAAATACAATTTTAGAAGCATTCCTTTTACGATCTTAGTTAACACAAATGGACAAATCATTGGGGAAAATCTTCCCATTGAAGTTTTAAATACAAAAATTGCAGAAATATTAAACCAATAAATGTCACTGAAAACAAAAACATATTTTGCCTCCGATTTTCATTTAGGAGTTCCTGATCATGCAGAAAGCATCAAGAGAGAACGCAAGATCATTTCCTGGCTAAATGAAATTCAAAAGGATGCCAAAGAAATTTATTTGGTAGGTGATGTGTTCGATTTTTGGTTTGAATGGAAGCGTGCTGTACCTCGTGGTCATGTGCGTATTTTGGGGAAGCTCGCGGAAATTTGTGATGCAGGAATCCCTGTTCACTTCTTTACGGGAAATCACGATCTGTGGACTTTTGGCTATCTGGAAAAAGAGATTGGATTACAGGTTCACCGAGCCCCAATACAAGTTGAATTACAAGGAAAAAAATGCTTTATCGGACACGGCGATGGTTTAGGACCCGGAGATAAGGGCTACAAATTTTTGAAAAAAATATTTACGAATCGTATTTGTCAATGGCTTTTTTCAAGACTGCACCCTAATGCTTCTTTTTGGTTAGCAAGCTATTTTTCGGACAAAAGCAGAATTTCCAATGTAGATACCGATGAGACCTTCAAAGGCGAAGAAAATGAATGGCTGGTTCATTATTCCAAAGATGTGTTAACTAAAGAACATTTCGACTATTTTATTTTCGGGCACAGACACCTTCCTTTGGACATAAAACTCTCCGATAATAGTCAATACATTAATCTGGGTGAGTGGGTAAACTACAATTCTTATGGTGTCATGGAAAATGGGCTTCTCAACCTGAATTTCTACGACTCGAAGTTCTCGAAACCGACAAACCATTAAATCAACGATCGATTATCTAATAATCGAATAATGTGAATCGATTTAGGATTAACTATTCTGTAAATTATTGATGTTTGACTTGTTATTACTACTCGTCTTAACTCTACCTCCAACTCTGTTGATTTAGGAAAGGCTAGAGGAAAAACGGACAATACCCCAAGGTAATCCCTAAGAACAGATTTAAAGGAGTCTAACTCCTTATCAGACCAATTATTCTGAATAAATTCAAGTAGATTTTCTAAATCATTTAGAGCATTATCAGTCCAATGTATTTCATACACCATACTTTTTACTCACCGCTTCATTGACTGTAATTCTTCCTTCAATTGAATCGGTTAAACCAACCACAACTTTTTCTTTTTCAATCGCAGACAACTCATTCCACCAATCAGATTCACTGGCTTTTTTTATTTTTAATAATCGCATTAGTAATGATTCATCAGATAAATTTGAAATCCAATGTATTAATTCTTCTTTATTCGTATGTCTCATTTGATACCCCATCTGCTAAAGATACAAAAAATTAGATACTCACCTTTTTTATCAGATCAGCCAAACGATTTGAATAGCCCATCTCATTGTCGTACCAGGAAACAATTTTCACCATTTTACCAAGTACAGAAGTCAGCTGCGCATCAAACAAAGACGAAGCCGGATTCCCTAAAACATCTGCAGAAACAATAGGGTCTTCAGTGTACGCTAAAAAACCTCGGTGAGATCCTTTAGACGCCTTCAAAAAGACTTGATTTACCTCTTCTATGGTACATTCTTTTTTGACGGTAAATGTAATATCCGTTAAAGAACCATTGGGCACTGGTACTCGCATACCACAACCTCCTATTTCAAGATGAGGGAATATTTTTGTAATGGCTTTTGCTGCACCGGTAGTAGTAGGAATAATGGATAAGGCTCCTGCTCTGGCTCTTCGCAAATCTTTATGTGGAGTATCTTGTAAACTTTGATCTTTGGTGTAGGAATGCACGGTAGTGATGTAGGCCTGCTCTACACCAAAATTTTCGTCGATAAGTTGCACCATGGGTGCAGCACAATTGGTGGTACAAGATGCATTGGACAGGATGACATCACGATCATTAATCGTATGATCATTAACACCCAAAACGACCATCTTCACATCGTCTCCTTTAGGTGAGGCTGCCAAAATCACCTTTTTAGCTCCTGCCTTGATGTGCTTTTCCAGATCCGATTTCGTGAGAAACTTACCCGTAGATTCAATAACCACATCACAGTTTGTCCACGATAGGTTTTCTAATGCTGACTCATGGGTCAATGTAACAGACCGGCCGTTAACAAGTATGGCTTTGTCTGAAACCTTAATGTCGGCATTAAATGTTCCGTGAACGGAATCGTATTTTAAAAGATGGGCTAAGGATTTTGCATCGGCCACATCATTAATAGCTACAACCTCCACTCCTTCGCGCTCATGCAATACACGAAAAAGGGTTCTACCTATTCTCCCATATCCATTAATACCTATTTTAATATTTTTCATAATTCAAAACTAAAAAAAGAGGCAGCAGCCTCTTTATTATTTTAAATGTTTTTCTGCTTTGTACGATGACCTTACCAAAGGTCCGCTTTCTACGTATTGAATTCCCAATTCCAGGCCAATTTCTTTGTACTTGGCAAACTGCTCAGGGGTGACAAATTCTTTTACCGAAAGGTGTTTGGGTGTGGGTTGTAAATATTGACCAAGCGTTAGTACATCCAATCCAACTCCTACCAGGTCCTTCATGGCTTCAATAACCTCTGCTTCGGTTTCACCTAAGCCAAGCATAATACCTGTTTTGGTACGCATACCACTTTCTTTCAGATATTTCAAAACTTCTAAAGAACGTTCGTAACGAGCTTGTATTCGAACAGAACGTGTTAAGCGTTTAACGGTTTCCATATTGTGAGAAACAACTTCCGGAGCTACATCAACAATACGTTGAATCTGACCTTTGTCCCCTTTAAAATCGGGAATTAGTGTTTCCATTGTCGTAGTCGGACTTACTCTTCGAATGGCCTTAACTGTATCTGCCCATATGATAGAACCACCGTCCTTGAGATCATCGCGATCTACAGAAGTAATAACGGCATGTTTTACTTCCATCAATTTTACAGACCTCGCTACTCTTTCTGGCTCAGCCCAATCTACCGCTAAAGGTTTTCCCGTAGCTACTGCACAAAAACCACAAGATCGGGTACAGATGTTCCCCAAGATCATAAACGTGGCAGTACCCGCGCCCCAACATTCACCCATATTCGGACAGTTCCCACTTTCACAAATGGTATGAAGCTTATGATCCGTAACCAACTTACGAACTTTTTTGTAGCTCTGACCTGTAGGTAGCTTAACGCGTAACCACTTTGGTTTACCTTGTTGCTTTTCTTTTTTCTCTATGGTAGTCTCTGTTGCCATCGATTCCGTTTTACGGGACAAAATTAGGGAATATCCTATGAATGTGTATCTAAAGTTTTGCTTTTATCGCTTCCAGGTCTATTGAATTATGTGATGCATGGTAGCTGCAGTTTCCTTTTTGAATAAACAATAGCTGTGGCGACTGATGTGCGACATTAAAATCTAAAACCAATTGATCAGAAATTGACCGATACCTAATTAGGTCTAAATAAAATGCCTGTACGCCATCCAGGTCAAAATTTCGTTCTAAACGGCTTTTTGCCATGCTAGAAATAGAACAACGTGTGCTATGCTTGAACACAAGAAAAGGCTCTGATTGCTGCAGAGCCTTGTGTATTTGCGAATAGTCTTTAAGAGCTATCCAATTCATTTACGAATTGCTTTGTGGTGCTTCAACCTCTGCTACACCCGGACATTTAGCCGTTACACAACAAGATTGAACAAGCAAAGCGACCATAAATAAAGCGGCAATAAATACGAGCTTTTTCATTTTTTCAGTTTTAATAAGGAACAAAAATACTAAATTTTTATCACGCAAATAGAATGCCATAAAATAAAGACGCCTCGCATATTTATCTCGTCAAAAATCAAAAGGTGATTCTAGATAGTAACTTAGCCGTTTTGTATGGTGTACAAACAAAAGTTTTAAACCAAGCCGTAAAAAGAAACATAAAAAGATTCCCAAAAGACTTTATGTTTCAACTAACAAATGACGAATGGACTAAACTAAGTTTAGAAAAAGAATCCTTAGGGTCACAAAATGTGACCTTAAAAAAACGAGGAGATAAACCCCTCCGTCACTTCGTGACACCTCCCCTTAAAAGGGGAGGATTAAAACAACTCAAATCCAAAACACATCGTAATAATCACCTCGCCTTAAAAGAGGAGGATTAAAACGCCTCAAATCCAAAACGAATCGTATTAAAATACCTCAACTTTAAATCACCTCGCCTTAAAAGGCGAGGCTTAATGACACCAACAAAAAACCACCACCAA
>Ga0207964_1000320_pt1 | contig 13793 bp, 19 predicted proteins | sample Knorr_S23_td_250_FD_185608 | JGI IMG/M metagenome (GOLD analysis project Ga0207964, IMG submission 185608) | Marine microbial communities from Southern Atlantic Ocean transect - Knorr_S23_td_250_ad_251m_LV_A (SPAdes) (version 2) | ecosystem: Environmental > Aquatic > Marine > Oceanic | place...
CGACTAAAATATGACGATAAAGCTCGAGCCAGAAGTTGGCGTTCCTGTGTATGACGACGATCCAAACGTGGATTTATCTGCGCGTGCGCGTGCTGCTACCGTAACGGCAAAAGAATTAGAGAAAGAAGGTCTAGATTTGACTCCGACGGCTGAAGATGAGGCTGTTGCGAGTATGTTGACCATGTCATACGCAGAAGATCCTGAAAAAACATCTAAAAAAGCCACAAAAGCGCGTGTTGCAGAGTTAACACCGGCATCTCTGGTACTTACAAACAACATTTTGGGTGAATTTGGTCGCTCAGTGGTCGAATCTGCTGTATCTGTGCGCCATTTGATAACGAACAAGTTGATTTTAGAGACAGAAAACCCTGATGCTAAGGTAAGACTTCGCGCATTGGAGTTATTGGGTAAGATTTCTGATGTAGGGCTATTTGCCGAAAAGTCAGAAGTGACCGTTACGCACCAGTCTACGGACGATCTGAAAGCAAAATTACGACAAAAACTAGAGAAAATAGTAAATCCGCCTGAAGTTGATGGCGACGAAGTCGTAATCGACGCAGAGGTGGTAAATGAGTAAGACATACATACACGTAAATCAACATAAAATACGTTCTAACCTCAAAAACGGGACAAATGAGCCTGTTATTACAGTAAAAAAGGGCAAAAACAACACATATTGCCGTTCTGTAACCATAAATGGGCCATCTACAGTGTTACAAAGTTTAACTGACAAGCCAATTCTTAGTTGTGGGGCACGTGTTGTTATAGAAACCACGTCTCCGATAGAGATTTTAGAGTAATGAGTGACCTTACCGAAGAAGAAATTGGCCAAATTCTGGACAATCTGGACAAATTTAGTCCAGAAGAGGTCACTGAGATCGAAAAGATGGTGGATGAACTAGACGCTCGCCACGAAAACCAAGCAGCATATGATGATTTAATAGAGTTTTGTAAGCGTATGCAGCCAGATTACATTGTAGGTAAGCATCACCGCATTTTGGCGGACATGTTGATGGGTTTAGAAGATGGAAGTAAGGATCGGGCATGTGTAAACATTCCTCCACGGCATGGGAAGTCTCAATTAGTGTCAATTTTCTTTCCGGCATGGTTTTTAGGGCGAAATCCAGACAAAAAAGTGATGATGGTGTCGCATACAACCGATCTAGCGGTAGATTTTGGTCGAAAAGTGCGTAATTTGTTGGGTTTACAGGACTATAAAGACATATTTCCTACAGTACAATTAGCTACAGATTCCAAGTCTGCGGGGCGTTGGAACACTAATATGGGCGGTGAATACTACGCATGTGGTGTTGGATCGGCACTAGCTGGTCGTGGTGCACACTTGTTATTGGTAGATGACCCACATTCTGAGCAAGATGTTATTAATGGTAACTTTAGTGTGTTTGAGAAAGCGTACGAATGGTTTACATTTGGTGCTCGTACACGTTTGATGCCCGGTGGTAGGGTAGCAATTATCCAGACTAGGTGGCACATGGATGATCTAACAGGGCGTGTAGTTAAGGATATGAGTCAGAACGACAAATCTGACCAGTATGAAGTTGTGGAGTTTCCTGCAATTATTGAAACAGAAGATAAGGAAAGTGGGGAACTTATAGAAAAACCGTTGTGGCCTGAGTTTTTTGATATGGCTGCGTTGGAACGTACGAAAGCGTCAATGCCATTGTTCCAATGGAATGCACAGTATCAGCAACAGCCAACAGCGGAAGAAGCAGCTATTGTAAAAAGAGAGTGGTGGCAGATATGGGAGAAAGAAAACCCTCCTATATGTGAGTACATTATTATGTCACTGGATTCTGCCGCCGAAAAACACAACAGGGCTGACTTTACTGCGCTAACTACTTGGGGTGTATTTTTCAATGAAGAGACAAATGCACATAACATCATACTGTTAAATAGTATAAAGGAACGTTTAGAGTTTCCTGAGTTAAAAGAATTGGCTATGGAACAGTATACGATGTGGGATCCAGATGCGTTTATTGTAGAGAAAAAGAGTTCTGGTGTTGCATTGTATCAAGAAATGCGGAGAATGGGACTTGTTATACAAGAATATACCCCTCACCGTGGATCTGGTGATAAACTAGCAAGACTAAATTCTGTATCTGATATTATTGCATCTGAACTTGTTTGGGTACCACAGACGCGATGGGCAGAAGAAGTTATAGAAGAAATAGCGGGATTCCCATTTATGAGTAACGATGACTTGGTGGATTCTACAATTATGGCGCTTATGCGATTTAGGCAGGGCGGATTTATACGGCTACCTTCAGATGAGCCAGAAGAAACTAAATACTTCCAAAGGCGAAGTGTCGGATATTACTAGAGGTTAAGAGATGGCTATTGAGAAAAGTTTGATGACGGAGGCTCCTGAAGGTGAGAACCTAACGGGCGAAGAGCTAGAGATTGAGATTATAAATCCTGATGCAGTTATCCTAGATGACGGTAGCGCTGAGGTTACTATTATTCCCGGCGATGATGAAGAGGAATCAGAGTTTGATGCTAACCTATCAGAAATGTTAGATGAGCGGGATAAAAATATACTGGTCGATGAGTTGATGGGGCTGGTAGAGTCAGATATACAGAGCCGTAAGGATTGGGCTGAGACTTACGTAAAAGGACTAGACATCCTTGGATTTAAGTACGAGGAGCGTACCGCACCGTGGGAAGGAGCTTGCGGGGTACACTCTACTGTATTAGCAGAAGCGGCTATTCGTTTCCAAGCAGAGGCTATGGCAGAAACATTTCCTGCACAAGGCCCAGTCAAAGTAAAGATCTTAGGTAAAGAAACTCGTGAGAAAGAAGAAGCGGGTGAGCGCGTACGTGCGGACATGAATTACGAGCTAACAGACCGTATGGTGGAGTACCGCCCTGAGCATGAAAGAATGCTATATAGCCTAGGACTTGCAGGATCGGCGTTTAAGAAGGTTTACTTTGATCCTAATATGGGTAGACAGTGCGCCATCTATATTCCAGCAGAAGACGTTATAGTGCCTTATGGAGCATCTAACATCGAAGAAGCGGAACGTGTTACTCATGTAATGCGTAAGACTAAGAATGAATTACGTAGGCTACAAGCTAACGGGTTCTATGAAGATATAGATATGGATGATCCACAACCATATCAGACTGACATTGAAGAGCGTAAGGCGGAAGAAGCTGGTTATCATATGACTAGTGATGACCGCTATACTATATATGAAATACATGCAAACCTTGTCATTGAAGGTATTGATGATGAAGATGACTTAGCTAAACCTTATGTAGTTACTCTAGAACGCGGTACAGGCGAGTTACTATCTATTAGACGTAATTATGAAGAGGATGATGAGTTAGAACGTAAGCGTCAACACTTTGTACATTACGTATATGTGCCCGGATTTGGCTTCTACGGCCTTGGATTGATCCACATAATAGGGGGGTACGCTAAAGCTGGAACCTCGCTCATACGTCAATTGGTGGACGCTGGTACACTATCCAACCTTCCGGGGGGTCTAAAATCACGTGGTTTGCGGATTAAAGGTGATGATGAGCCTATCGAGCCGGGTGAGTTTAAAGATGTAGATGTGCCATCAGGTAGCATACGTGACAACATTATGCCGCTACCATATAAAGAGCCTAGTCAAACTCTGCTAGCGTTACTTAATCAGATTACTACAGAAGGTCGTAGACTGGGTGCAGTGGCTGATATGGACATCTCTGATATGTCTGCGAACGCGCCAGTTGGTACTACCCTAGCTTTGTTGGAGCGTACATTGAAGCCTATGGCTGCTGTACAGGCTCGTGTGCATTATGCGATGAAGTTAGAGTTCCGTATGTTGAAAGACATAATGGCAGAGCATGCGCCAGAGGAATATGGGTACGAACCAGCTAGGGGTGAGGTGACTGCTCGTAGACAAGACTATGAGACGGTAGAAGTAATCCCTGTAAGTGATCCTAATAGTACGACTATGGCACAGCGTGTAGTTCAGTATCAGACTGTATTGCAGATGTCGCAACAGGCCCCACAAATTTATAACCTACCCCAGTTACACCGTCAGATGATTGAGGTGTTGGGTGTGAAAAACGCGGACAAGTTGGTACCTACGAAAGACGATGTAAAACCAACAGATCCGATCAGCGAGAACATGAACGCGCTAACGGGTACCCCCATAAAAGCGTTCTTGAATCAAGACCACGAAGCCCACATTGCTACGCATACTGCGTTCTTACAAGATCCTATGGTCGGTGGCACATTGGGTAAAAACCCTGCAGCGCAGCAGATGATGCAAGCGATGCAAGCGCATATAGCAGAACACGTTGGATTCCGTTACAGAGCACAACTAGAGAAGAAGCTAGGCGCACCGTTGCCGCTACCAAACGAAGAGCTAGTACCAGAGATAGAAGTAGAACTATCACGTCTAGCTATGGAAGCAGGTCAACAGCAATCAGCGCAGAACCAACAGAAAGCAGCAGCGCAGCAAGCGCAAGCTAAAGCACAAGATCCTATCATCCAACTCAAGCAACAAGAGATGCAACTCAAGCAACAAGAAGTGCAACTCAAAGCGCAGAAAGACCAGCTTGAGGCTCAGATCAAACAAGCTGAGGTACAGCGTAAAACTCAGAAAGATCAGATGGATGCCCAAATTGATTTACAACAACTGGAGATTGAACGTCAGGAGTTGGAGATTGATGCCCAAAAAGCGGGTGCGAAACTGGCGGCAGATAGACGTACCGCTAACACTAAACTTGACCTAGAACTTATGAAGACTGAGGTCAACGCTATTAACCAAAAACGTAAGGAATAACTTATGGCTACTACCGTCTTAGACGTGCTTATAGAGAAGATAGATGATGGTGTTAAAAACACTGAATACTATCTAGCTGCAGGTAATGCCAAAGACTACGCCCAGTACAAAGAAACTGTGGGTGTAATCCGAGGTCTAAAATCTGCTAAAACTTTTATTTCAGAAGTACAGACACATTTGGAGGATGATGATGAGTGAGTTAAAGATCGTTCAGAAAGATCCCGAAAATGCAGATGAACTTGAAAACGCGTTACCTACGCCTGTTGGATATAGAATACTTGTTGCTTTGCCTAAAGTAGAAGAAACTTTCGGTGACACTCGTATTATTAAATCTAGCAAAGAGCAACACTTAGACCATGTTCTATCTACTATTGGTTTAGTTATAGATATGGGTCTAGAAGCCTACTCTGATAAAGAGCGCTTTGATACCCCTTGGTGTAAGACAGGTGACTACGTTATGTTCCGTGCTAATACTGGCACGCGTTTTAAAATTGGTGACACAGAGTTCCGCTTGATGAATGATGATTCAGTAGAAGCTGTAGTCCCAGATCCCCGTGCAGTAGCACGAGCGTCATAAGGAGAATAAAATGGGTTTTCAAAAAGTTGAGTTTGAGTTTCCTGATGAGCAGGAAGAAAAGGGCCTAGAGATCGAGGATACTAGTGCAGTAGAAATTGATCTATCTGGGAAGAAAGAGGCTGATGATTATAAAGAGCCAGAAGTAGGGGTTGAAGATACGGAAGAAGTCGAAATAGAAGTAGTCGATGATACTCCTAAGAAAGACCGTAAGCGCAAGACTTCTGAGCCACCTGAAGACGTTACAGAAGAAGAGTTAGAAAATTACTCTGAGAAAGTACGTAAACGTATTCAGCATTTTAGTAAAGGCTACCACGATGAACGCAGAGCAAAAGAGTCTGCTGAGCGTGAACGTAAAGAACTTGAACGGTACGCTAAACATCTATCAGAAGAAAACAAGGTGCTCAGTGAGTCAAAAGCAAAAGCACAAGAAGCACTGTTAGAAAGTTCTAAAAAAGAAGCAGAAAAAGACGTTAACGTAGCTAAGTATGCGTACAAGAAAGCGTACGATGCGGGAGACGCAGAAAAAGTTTTAGCTGCACAGGAGAAGTTGACAGACGCTAAAATGAAGCTAGGTAAGTTAGCAGATATTTCTTTACAAGAAGAAGAAACTCCTGTACAAAGTGAACAAAGGGCAGCACAACCTGACGAAAAAGCATCAAACTGGGCAAAAGAGAACACTTGGTTTGGTGATGACGAGGAAATGACTGCTTATGCTATGGGTGTACACAACAAGATTGTACGAGAAGGTGTAGATCCTAGCAGTGAAGAATACTACGAGACTATTAATTCTCGTATGCGTTCAACCTTTTCTGATTACTTCGGAGAAGATGGACAAACAGGGCAAGAAACTAAGAAGCGAAAATCTAATGTGGTCGCTCCCGCATCGCGGAGCACGTCGCCCAAGAAGGTGACATTAACGCGGACACAAGTAGCTATCGCTAAGAAATTAGGAGTACCGCTTGAACTATACGCCAAAAAGGTTGCTGAAGAGATGAGGAAAGTATAATGGCTGAGAACAGACTAAACCGTGAATTAGAGACTCGTGAAAAGACTGCTCGTAAAACTGCATGGAAACGTCCAGAAGTTTTACCGTCTCCCACTCCAGAAGAGGGATATGTATACCGTTGGATTCGAGTTGCAAATCAGGGACAAGTGGATGCCACTAATGTCTCATCTAAATTAAGAGAAGGTTGGACTGCTGTAAAAGCGTCAGATCACCCAGAAATTACACTTGTTACTATCGAGAACGATAGATTTAAAGACAATGTAGTTATTGGTGGTTTGATGTTGTGTAAAGCGCCTATTGAGTTAGCTAATGAACGTAATGAACATTACGCTGAACAAACCGCTTCGCAAATGAATGCAGTCGATAACAACCTTATGAGGGAAAATGATCCTAGAATGCCTATCTTTAATGATAGAAAGTCTAAGGTCACTTTCGGTAAAGGCTAATTTAATTTTTTAGGAGTTTATCATGGCTGCTACAGCTTCTCCATACGGGCTAGTTCCCGTAAAAAATGCTGATGGGTCTGCCTATAATGGTGCCCGTGACGCATTTTCAATCTCATCATCATCCGGTAATATCGGTTATGGTTCGGTTGTATTTCTACACGACGGCGTAGTAACCCTTTCTTTAAAGAGTGGGTCTGCTAACAATGGCAATAACTTTGGTGCTGCTGCTAACATTGGTGCGCTTGGCGTATTTGTTGGTTGTGAGTACATTAACTCAGAAGGTCAATTGATCTTTAGTCAGTATTTCCCTACTGGCACAACAGGCGCTACTGCGTATGTTGTTACTGATCCGGGTGTTACTTTCCAAGCTCAAGCTGCTGGCGCTGTTGCCTCAACTGTTCTTGGACATAACGTTCACTTCTCTGAAGATCAGGCTTCTGGTAAAACTAACACCACAACTGGTAAATCTACAATGGCTCTCGCTGCGGCTGAAACAACAGACTGCGCGTTTAAAATTGTTGGGTTTAGTGACCGTGGCGAGTCTGTTGCCGGAGACACTGCAACAGATCTATTGGTTAAGTTCAATCCAAATTATCACAGCATGCTTAATGCTACTGTAGGGAGTGCTTCATAATGGCTATTTCAAGATCACAACTGCTAAAGGAATTACTCCCCGGACTGAATGCGTTATTTGGTTTGGAGTATTCCAAATATGGTGAAGAGCACAAAGAGATTTTCGAGACTGAAACCTCTGACCGTTCTTTTGAAGAAGAAACTAAATTGTCAGGCTTCGGTGCGGCTCCTACTAAATCAGAAGGCGCTTCAATCGAGTATGACAATGCGCAAGAAGCGTTCACTGCACGCTACACGCACGAAACCGTTGCTATGGGTTTTGCAATCACTGAAGAAGCGATTGAAGATAACTTGTATGACTCTTTGTCTGCTCGTTATACCAAAGCATTGGCTCGCGCTATGGCGTACACAAAGCAAGTTAAAGCTGCTTCTGTGTTGAACAACGCTTTTGCTGCTGGTACTACTTATGGTGATGGTGTAGCTCTATGTAGCGCTGCCCACCCATTAGTATCTGGTGGCACTAACTCAAACACCCCTACTGTTGCATCTGACCTTAACGAAACTTCTTTGGAAGCGGCTGTTATTCAAATTGGTCAGTGGACAGATGAGCGTGGTTTGAAAATTGCTGCGCAACCTAAGAAGCTAATTATCCCATCTAACCTACAGTTCGTAGCGACTCGTTTGCTTGAAACTGAAGGTCGTGTGGGTACTGCTGATAACGACGTTAATGCCCTAGCGAACAATGGTTCGATTCCGGGCGGCTACGCAATCAATCACTATATAACAGATACTGATGCGTGGTTCTTAACTACTGATATTCCTAACGGATTGAAGCACTTTGTTCGTGCGAAAATGGCTACCTCTATGGACGCTGATTTCGATACTGGCAACAGCCGCTACAAGGCGCGTGAGCGTTACTCGTTCGGTGTATCTGACCCATTGGCGATCTTCGGATCTCCGGGCGCATAATCTGCGTTGGGTTACTAAGGGAGCTTCGGCTCCCTTTTCTAAAGAGAAAACCATGTTTACGGCTAACTTTTCTAAGGAGAAAACTATGTTTACGGCTAAACCAAATATGAGTAATAATATAGGGATAAAGACTTTCAGCAGTCAAGATGATGCAGTCAGATATTTAAACCTTACTACAGGATTTTCAATGCAAGCGGTAGATTGGAGAAGCATTGGGAAACTTATAGAATCGTGATAAAAACCCCTTATTGCCTTTTATAATATACTGTGATAAGTTAACACAAACCGGGAACATTCGGTGGACTTGACAGCCCCGGCTGACGACATGTAGACAAGTTCACTTTAACTCACATGTGAGATCTATATTATGGCTAATACTACATTTAACGGCCCCGTCCGTTCTGAAAACGGGTTTCAAGAAGTTTCTAAAGATGCCCAAGGCAACGAAACAGTATTTGGACTACCCCGCGTAGCTCGTGTTACTGGCGTAACTGTAAACGAAACTGCTGGTGATAGCCCTGCGATTGGACAGTTTACCCAACCTGCTGGCACTCTTATTACCGACATTAAAATTCATTGTGCTACTGCCCCAACATTAGATTCTGCGGGTGACATTGGTTATGAAGTTGGTACTTCTAGTTCTGGCGCTGAAATCGTAGCTGCTATTACTGATGAAATTTTGGATGGTGGTACTACAGTTGTTGTAGGGAACTTAACTCAAACTACTTTGGTACAACAAACTCAAGGCGCAGCTACTGCTCCAGCGAGCGTACAATTTACTTCTACAGCGCGTACTATTTATTGCAACGTTACTAATACAGTAAATGCGGCTACAGGCAGTGGTGGTTCTTTCACGTTTTTGATTACGTACCAAACACTACCACTTTAATAGGAGGCTATCATGGGATCATATAGTTCCGATGTAAAAGCCAAGAAGCTAACTACTAGCCCAGTTATGCTTAGTGCGGGTAGAACTCGTATACGTCAAATACAAGTAAACGCTGCTGGTTCGGGTAGTCCACAAGTTGTTGTCAAAGATGGCGCGGGTGGTACTGTTATACTCGACTTAGAATTTGCTACGGACACGAACACTTCGGTTAACATTCCTGCGGATGGTATATTGTCAGTAAATGACCCGCAGTTTGTACTAACCAATATAGATTCTATAACGGTGTTCTATGCGTAACGATTACGGAGAAAGTGGGGACAAGCGCCCCACTAAATCTGGTGCTGGTATGACTGCTAAAGATCCAAATTCACGTTTAAGACAAGCGCGTAAGCGCTGGAGGTGTTAGAAAATGCCGGGTAAGAAAATGATGGGCTACCAAAGCGGTGGCGAAGTTCCTGAAGCGGAACCAACCAAAGCTGGGAAAGGGAAAATAAATCCCAAAAGAAAGAAGTTTCTCAAAGAGATGGAAGCTGGAAACAAAAAGGTAGGTGCCGATATAAAGGCAAGAGATAAAAAAGCCAAAGCTAAGGCTGCTATGAACAACACTAGCGCTCCTAAACCACCAACTCCTGTACAAGCTGGTATTGGCGCAATGGCGGTTCAATCGCCTACTGCCGGTGGTGGTATGGGTATGCCTCCTAAGAAGCCTATGGGTATGCCGGGCATGAAGAAAGGCGGTAAGGTTAAGAAGTACAAGTCTGGCGGTAAGGTTCGTGGTGCGGGCATCGCCAAGAAAGGCGTTAAAAAGTGTAAGTATCGCTAAGAAGGGACAAATAATGAGTAATTATTATAACAACACTTATAGAAAAGGAGACGGGAAACGCGCCGCTGCAGCCCTTAGAGAGGCCAAAAAAGATAAAAAATACACTGACTCTTATTACGATTTCTCAGAATCTTTAGGGGATGGTAGTGATGGTGATGACCGCCTACGGACTCTGTTAAATAATTCTGAAGAGTTTAGAAAAGAATACTACGGGAAAAAATGAGGTAGAAGATGGCTACATCAGGTACTACAGCATTCGACATGGACTTCAACGAAGTTGCGGAAGAAGCATGGGAACGTGCCGGACGTGAAATGCGCTCCGGCTACGACCTAAGAACCGCTAGGCGTTCCATGAACCTACTTACTATCGAGTGGGCTAATCGTGGTATTAATATGTGGACTATTGATGAAGAGTCTCTAGATTTAGTTGCGGGTACGCAGTCATATACGCTGTCAGATGGTACAGTAGATATAATAGAGCAGTCTATACGCACTAATGAAGGTAATACTTCTACGCAAAATGATCTCGCTATAACGCGTGTTAGTGTAAGTACGTACAACTCTATCCCTAATAAGTTAACACAAGGCAGACCTACTCAGGTATTTGTAGACAGGAAGATAGGTGCCCCTGTGGTGTATATGTGGCCTGTACCGGATAAGTCTGACACATATAAACTAAATTACTGGCGTTTGAGACGTATAGAAGATGCGGGGCAGGGCAATTATAATCCCGACATGCCGTTTAGGTTTTTGCCTTGTTTGGTAGCTGGATTGGCGTATTATATATCTATGAAGACCCCCGAATTGTCTGACAGGGTAGTAATGCTAAAACAAATTTATGATGAGCAGTTTGAAATGGCTGCTTCTGAGGATAGAAGTAAGGTTTCTGCTAGGTTTGTGCCTCGTATAGGACAGCCCTAATGAGTAAGTTTGCTGCGGGCGGGAAGGCGTTTGGTTTTTGCGATATATGTGGGTTTCGTTACAGGCTTAACACGTTTAAAGAGATAGTAGTAAAACGTAAAGGTACTAACTTACTTGCATGTAGAGAGTGTTGGAGTCCAGACCACCCACAAAACATGCAAGGCGAATACCCAGTAGTAGATGCGGAAGCGTTACGTAACCCGCGCCCAGATCAGAGTTTAAATGCAGACTCATCTGATACCAGTAGTAGGGCGGTAGATTGGGGTTGGAATCCTATAGGTGCTGGGCCTAATATGGCTATGGAAATAAAATCAGGTACGGTGACGGTAGAATAATATGGCTATGACATACACAGACTTAAAGACCAACGTACAAGACATCACTGAGATGACTTTTACTGACGCTCAGCTATCTATGTTTACAAAACAAGCGGAGCAGAAAATCTATGGGTTTATTAAAAACCTACCCATACTAAAAAAGACGCTTGATGCAGACAGTTTTAATCCGGTGGACGGTTACGTATTACCTGATGACTTTTTGTATCTACATAGTGTGGTTCAAAAATCTGGTTCTACAAGCGATTTAGTGAGTCGGAAGGCGCTAATACCGAAAGATTATGATTTCTTACTAGAAGCCTACCCATATACTACGCAAGGCTCTAGCGGCGGTAACCAAGAAATGAAATATTACGCGCTAGATAGTGATGCTACTACTAACCAAGAAGCTAGCCGGATGCGGATAGTGTTCGCTCCAAAGTGGAATACTACAGTTAGTGTCGCTATAGAGTACCAATACCAGCCTAGATCTATAGTAGACACAGACGAAGACGAAGAACAGCCGTGGCTTGGCACTAACTATGACTCTGCTCTGTTGAACGGTACCCTAGTAGAAGCTGCGAGATTTATGAAGGCTGAACCCGATATTATACAATTATATGACCAACAGTTCTTAATGAGTATGCAGCAGCTAGCGGATACAGTAAACGTAAAGCTACCAACCGACTCATTTAGACCTAAAGCAGGCACTCCGCAACCTATTACTGTGCCTACACCCCCTCAACCACAACCGCAACAGGGGGGCTAGTAGATGGCTATAACGCAAACAGTATGTACTTCGTTTAAAAAAGAGCTTCTAGAGGGGACACACGTTTTTGGTTCTAATTCTTTTAAGATAGCGTTGTACACTAGCACGGCTAGTCTAGATGCTGACACGACTGCGTATACTACAGATAATGAAGTTTCTGGTACGGGGTATTCTGCAGGAGGGGTTGCGCTTACTACAGGCACAGTGACTGGTAGTGATGGTGTAGGGTATGTAACCTTTTCGGACGCTACTTGGGCAAGTAGTAGTATTACCGCCAGAGGTGCATTAATATATAATGATACTAATGGTGACAGGGCGGTTATGGTGTTGGATTTTGGCGATAATAAGACTAGTAGTAATAGCACGTTTACTGTAGGTATGCCAGCTAGTACATCTACTACCGCCCTTATACGGATAACTTGAGGACTACATAATGGGTACATCTTATACAACAACATTAAAGTTAGGTAAGCCAGCTTCGGGCGATACTGGTTGGGGTAATACCCTAAATAGCGAAGTAACGGACATGATTGAAGAGGCTATCGCGGGTAAGGCTACTATAAACGCGTGGACTGACGCTACCAACACACATAACCTAACTACAGCTAACGGCTCTACTTCTGAATCTCGTGCCGCCATTCTTAGGCTTACTGATACTACCACTGATCTGTCTGGCGCAGGTAATCTAGTAGTACCTACAGCATCTAAGCTGTACACAGTGATGAACGAAACCGGACAAACTATAACGGTTAAAACCAGCAGCGGTACAGGTATAGCCGTACCTACGGCCAAAATATGCTCTGTATTTTGTGATGGTACAAACGTCGTAGAAGGCGCTAGCTATAGTGCTGCTATGAGTGCAGCTACTATAAACACAACAGGGTTGGTTACGGTTCATTCTTTGCGAGGCACTGACGCTACTACTGTCACTACTATCAAAGACGAAGATAACATGTCATCTGATAGCGCTACTGCTCTTGTAACTCAACAGTCTGTTAAGGCGTACGGAGACACGTACAACAAGATGGTGTATACCACTGACAGACAAGGGCCTTGGGATCAACAATCCAGTTTAAGCGGTTCTCAGCCCCCCACGTTAACCTTATCTAGTGGGACTACTACTATAGGGGAGCCGATATTTATTGGTACTTCGGGAGTAACTACCCTACAAACGTTGGATTTAAGTATACACGCCTCGCACAAGAAAACGGATAGTACAGGGAATAGCGGTTGGGGTATAGATATAGATAAGAAGTCTAGATCCGCTACTGGAGTATCTATCGGGACTGTGGCGGTAGCAGAAGCGCAGCTAAATGGAAGTAGTTCTTACTGGCGGGAAATCAAAATATCCGGCGACGTAACTTCTAAAATAGATAATTTTAGTTCTATTGCCACTGCTGCCGATGGGACAGGCGCGGCTAGGGTACATGGTTTCTGGTTTGATAGTACAAATAACCGAACGTCTATAGTATACCTATCTACATCTTCTAAGTTCACTGGGACGGGTAGTACAGTATATCTTAGCGACTCTGCATTCACGGCAGTAGATTCTTATGTAACGGCTTTTTCTGGGGTATTAGCAGACTCCGGTGTTGGTGCGAACACATCTGTAATTGGTAGATATTTTGGTAGTACAAGCGAATACCAAGAGATGGATTATAGAGTTCCTACAATAACCACTAGGTTTACTTCGGTTGCTGCAGG
>Ga0207964_1000321_pt1 | contig 13742 bp, 11 predicted proteins | sample Knorr_S23_td_250_FD_185608 | JGI IMG/M metagenome (GOLD analysis project Ga0207964, IMG submission 185608) | Marine microbial communities from Southern Atlantic Ocean transect - Knorr_S23_td_250_ad_251m_LV_A (SPAdes) (version 2) | ecosystem: Environmental > Aquatic > Marine > Oceanic | place...
ACCTCTTACAACCACTGGCTATGCGCCTAGAACTAAAAGAGGCAAAAGGAAATAGCTTGTTGATAAACGACGCTTACAGCTCGGATATTGATTCGCTTAAAATAGCACTCGATTTTCTGCACCAACAAAGTGGAAATGCTAAAAAAGTTGCCGTCCTTTCTGACTTAGATGAAACCGGAATTCCTAAGACAGAACTATTCCCTAAATTGATGAACCTTCTGGATAGCTATGAAGTTGAACAAGTCATCGGAATTGGAGCCAACTTCACAGACTACCAAGCGATGTTTTCGAATTGCACCTGCTACAAAAGCACGGATGAATTTATTAAAAACATACCTGATTTTGACCTGAGTAACTCAGCCATATTACTAAAAGGTGCCCGAAGATTTCAATTTGAAAAGATTGCTAAAATTCTGGAACAAAAAATTCATGAAACCGTATTGGAGGTTAATTTAAACGCGATTTCTGAAAACTTCCACTACTACAAAGGTCTCCTAAAAAAAGAGACCAAAGTCATGGTTATGGTAAAAGCCTTTTCTTACGGAACCGGCTCTTATGAAATCGCTCATCATTTAGAATACCACAATGCCGATTATTTGGCTGTGGCTTATGTAGACGAAGGTATTGAACTTCGTAAAAAAGGTATTCAAACACCTATCATGGTGCTCAATCCGGATGGCACTCAGTTTAAACAACTCATAGAACTCCATTTGGAACCTGAAATTTACAGTTTCAGACAACTTAAAGCACTGCAAAACGAATTAAAAAGATTGAACCTAAGCGATTATCCTATCCACCTAAAAGTAGACACGGGAATGCGAAGATTAGGTTTCGAAAGTGCAGAAATTAACAAGCTTATTTCCTGGATTTCCCAACACAAAGAAATTCGCCTTGCCTCAGTTTTTAGTCATTTAGCAAGTAGTGAAAATATCGAAGACAAAAACTTTACTGCCATTCAAATAGATGAATTTACCTCCATTTGTAATGAAATAGAATCTAAAATTAAAACCCCGTTCTTAAAACATATCCTGAATTCTTCCGGGATCAGCAACTACCCTGAAGCTCAATTCGATATGGTACGACTGGGTATTGGGTTGTACGGCATCGGCAATGAAAACCTTCAAGACTGCAGCTCCTTAAAATCAATGATCTCGCAGATTAAAGAAGTCCCTGCCGGAGAAAGTATTGGTTACAACCGGGCTTATTATGCAGATGAAACAATTCGCATTGCCATTATCCCTATTGGTTATGCCGATGGCTTAAACAGAGCTTTGAGCAACGGAAAAGGTCAGGTTTTTATTAATGGCAAAAAAGCGAGTATTATTGGTAATATCTGCATGGATATGTGCATGGTAGATATTAGCCTCATAGCCGCTCAGGAAGGCGATGAAGTAATTGTATGGAATACTCAAAAACATATTCTTGATCTGGCTAAAAATCTTAATACCATTCCTTATGAGGTGTTAACAAATGTATCTCAAAGAGTAAAAAGAGTGTTTGTACAAGAGTAGGGATGAGGGATGAGTGATGAGAGATGAGGGATGTGTGGTGTTTACAGATTATCAAGTACTTAAAATACATGAAGTATTTAAGACGATTCTGTCTTATTTTTCAGTCCGGACAATAAGGGATACATAAAAGCAATAAACACAACACCTGCCTGTCTTTCAAGCATACTTTCCGTAAGAAAACCTATGATTGTTAATCCTAAGAAGATCAAAAATAAAGGGTGTTGATCTTTGAGGAAAAAAGGTCTTATCATCAGGAAAATTAAAAGCAAAAGTCCTAAAATCCCCACTTCAGCCCAGGTTTGTAAATACTGGTTGTGGAAATTTAAATTTTTCTCAGAGATAGATACATTCCTTTGTCCATTCCACATCTTAAAATCACTTTCTTTTAAGGCCTCATTTAACACTTGCTTTGCGTCACCTGCTCCATAACCAAAAACAGGCTGATCTGCGATAATTTTCAGCCCATACTTCCATAATGGTATTCTCGGATTTGTTTGTTTATGTGTATCGCTCCCCAATAATTTTTGTACTTCAACAATACCATCATTAATTCGTGCGTTTGTGTTAGGAAGTAAAAATAGCGCTCCGATAAACATAGAAAAAGCGAGCAGTATTTTGCCCCAAGCCGATCTGGAAATAACATTTGTTTTAGCCCACTTTACAGCACTGACACTAAAAACAATAATAAATGCCATAATGTAAGCACGACTAGAAAGCAGCAACAAAGAAATCAATAAAAGAGTAAAGCCAAGAAGCCATAAATACCTCCATTTTTTACCTGTAAGTATCTGATAAAGTGAAATAAATATGGCAAACGAATAATACCAGGCAACATAATGGGGTTTAGAAGCTAGAATATGTGTTAATTTAACATAATAAAACTCATCATAATTAAAACTAATGAGGTATTCCGAAAGAGATAAAGCCAGATCTGCTCCCGCCATGAGCATCATTAATACAGCAAAAAACTTTAACAAAAAAATGCGCTGCTCTCTCAATACCAACCGAGTGCTCATCATAAACAGGGGCAACAAAAAAAGGGTGATCTTCAAGCGTAGATCATTCCATCCTTCGACATGGTTTTCAGTATAGATCATGCTTAACAGGTGAAGAAAATATAAGGCTATAAATGCTATTGCCACAGGTTGTTTTAACAAGGCCTGAAACTTTTCTTTATAAGCAAAAGTGAATATCCAGCACAATCCTAAAATAATAATTCCACCGGTTAGCGGAATCTTAAAAAAATCTTGCATAAACAAGCCCAAGACAAAACTCGTACATGCAAGAAAATAATAAAATGAAATATCTTTGGGCTTATTTAGCATCTGGATTACCCGATAAAATAGACTTATAACGACCGGAATCATGAAGTACTGAAATCGCTTCATTCAATACAACATCATCAGCCAAAGAAGCAACAATTCGTCCTTCCTGGTAATAGTAACGCGCCATCAGTTCACTTAGTATCAACTCAGAAATTTGTGATTGATACTTGTGAATATCATCTTCTTTATAACTCAATAACTTCTTTTGCAGTTCTTCCAAATCTACTTTAAAATCGGCATATTCATCTTCCGCCTGTTCTATTAATTCAGCCAATTCTTTCTCGGTATGCGTCTCATATTCATAATCTTTATCCGATAAATACACTACAAAATCTTCATACAATTCGTCTGTAATTTTATAAACTCCAGGCGCATCAATACTATCATTTTCAAGAACAAACTCTGTTGCGTAATCAAATACCAGTTGCTTTGAAACCAAACTTCCTACAATTTCTGCATAAGCCTCCTGATTTACAACAATATCCGGATCTACTCCACCACCATCATAAACGGTTCTGCCATTTTTCGTTTGAAAAGCTGTTTTAAGCGAATCAGGGACTTTACCCACACTACCATCATCATTTCTATGGGCATAATCCAATGCCTGAATACATCTCCCACTAGGCGTATAATATTTGGCAACCGTAACTTTTAATTGAGAGTTATAACTCAACTTGCGCGTTTGTTGTACCAACCCTTTTCCAAAACTCTTTTTTCCGATAATTACAGCTCTGTCCAGATCCTGCATAGTTCCCGAAACAATTTCTGAAGCCGAAGCAGAACTCTGATTGATTAGTACAGCTAAAGGAAGCTCTTTATCTAGGGGTTCTTTTAACGTTTTATACGATTTTTCCCAATCTTTAATCTTCCCTTTCGTAGACACCACCTCTTGATTTTTATCAATAAAAAGATTGCAAAGACTAACTGATTCATTTAACAATCCTCCCGGATTACTTCGTAAATCGAGCACCAATCCTTTTACATCATTCTCATCTTTAAGTTGCGTAATGGCTTCCTTAACTTCATTAGCACAATTTCTGGTAAAACTCCTCAAACGAACATATGCAATTCCATCATCAATCATTCCCTTGTATGGAATAGACTTTACCTTTACCTCTTCTCGTGTAAATGTTTTTTCAATAGGATCTTTTGTTCCGGGTCTTTCAATGAGTAAATTCACTTCAACTCCCGGCTGACCTTTAAGCACAGAGCTTACATCCTGGGTTGACTTACCTTTAACCGACTTTCCATCAATTTCTAGAAGTTTATCTCCCGCTTTAAGCCCTGCATTATCGGCCGGAAATCCTTTGTATGGCTCTGCAACAATAACATAATCCCCCTTCTTGCGAATTGTGGCACCAATACCACCATATTGTCCGGTCGTTTGAAAACGAAAATCTTCAATCTCAGACTCAGGGATGTAAGTCGTATATGGATCAAGATCCTCCAGCATAGAATCTATAGCCTTCTCTATCATTTCTCCGGGCTTCGTTTCGTCAACATAATAAATGTTTACTTCACGAAATAACGAAGTAAAAATGTCGAGATTTTTACTTACCTCAAAATAACCTGAAACAAAGGCAAATGAAGAAATTGAAATGATTCCAACAGCCAACCAAAAGGCTAATTTTTTAAACATTGTATTCATAATCAAAATTTTTTAAGGTACAGGATCATATCCATTACCACCCCATGGATGGCAAGAACTAATCCTTTTTATTGCCAATATAAAACCCTTCCATAAACCATGTTTTTGAAAAGCTTCTATAGAATAGGCTGAACAAGTTGGCGTATATCTACACGAAGCAGGCGTCCAAGGCGAAATCATTTTTTGATATACTTTTATCAAAAAAATAATCCCTCCTTTAATGAACCTTCTCAACATCTGCAATAAAACGTTCAAATACCAACATTAGTTTATTTTTCAGGTCTACGCTTGTCATTTTTTCCTTAGACGTATAAATAAGTAAAATGGCATAATTATGACTAAGTTTACTATACCAACCCGCTTTGTTAAGTCGATAAATCTCGCTAATCTTCCGCCTCATCTCATTTCTATCAACCGCCAAAGGAAAACGTTTTTTAGAAACAGAAAAGGCAATTTTTATAGGAAACTCTTGATTTACAACTACTTTTTTCCAAACGAGTACAAAAGGGTGTTTTTTAACCGAGCTGCCATCGGCAATTAATTTACCGAAAACAATTTTACTCTTTAATCTTTCCGCTTTGTGAAAGGTTTGACTCATAGCTTTGTAAATGTAGAAAAATTCAATAAAAAAGGGCGATAAAATCGCCCTTTGAATTAAATAAGCTCAGAACTATTTTTTATTCACATCCTTAATGTACTGCTCAAGAGCCATCGTCATTGATGGAGCCTTCACAGAAGGAGCTTCAATATCTACTTTTAAGCCTGCTTCAGCAACTGCTTTTACAGTGGTTTGACCAAACGCTGCAATACGCGTATTGTTCTGAACAAAATTCGGGAAGTTTTGAAACAACGACTTAATACCAGAAGGGCTAAAGAATACCAAAATATCATAAAATACATCCTCTAGATCAGAAAGATCACTACACACCGTTTTATATAAAATGGCTCTTGTATAATTAATCTTATTATCCTCTAAAAGTTGAGGAATTACAGGCTTTAAAAGATCTGAAGAGGGTAATAAAAAATTCTCCGTTTTATGCTTTTTAATCGTATCAATAAGATCTACAAAACGTTGTTTCCCGTAATAAATTTTTCTTTTACGATAAGTGATATATTTCTGCAAATAAAATGCAATGGCCTCTGACATACAGAAATACTTCATTGCTGTAGGCACTTCAAAACGCATTTCTTCACATACACGAAAATAATGATCTACTGCATTACGACTGGTTAAAATAACCGCAGTATGATCTGTGAAAGAAACTTTCTGCTGACGTACATCAGCTGCAGAAACTCCTTCAACATGTATAAAAGGGCGAAAATCTACATTCACCTTTTGCTTACGAGCCAAATCATGATATGGTGAAGTATCGCTCTTAGGCTCTGGCTGAGAAACAAGAATAGTTTTTACTTTCAAATCTTCAATCGTTTAAGGGGTTCTCTCTTCAAATATAACAGCAACAACAGCGACTGCTAATCAACAATTCAAACCGATAAGTAACCATAAAAACGGCACTATTTCGAAAGTGCAAAGGTACAAAATAATATATAAACCTCCCAAGCCCCCCCCTTTTCTCATATGAATAAGAACCTTCACCTTAGCAAGCACTAATAAGGCCAAAGCAATTGATAATAAAAGGCTTAAACTATTTTGACTATAAGCTTCAATAAGATACATATAGATCGTAGCAAATACAATTGGACTAAAGAATAAATTCGCATACCGTGCAGACAACAAACTAAATTCCTGAAACAATTTATACTGTCTGAAAAGTAAAGACATAATAAAAAGAGCTGACCATTTAATCAATAAAAAAGAAAGTATAATAAAACCCGAATACAAAAACAACAAGGAGTAAGTACTGTACTTTGAACAGTATTCTAAGTACATAGAGAGTAAAAAGGAAGCAGATAATAATGATGACAAAGATAAAAGGATCATAAAATGCTCCAACACTTTACTTTGACGCCCATAATTTACCTGATATTGTTTGTTAAAAACAGAAAGAAAAAAGTACCTGAATCGACGAGAATCATCATTGTATAAAAAAATATAAATGAAAACAATCACCAAAAAAAGGATTAAAGTCAAAGTTGATTGAGGCGATTCTCTAAGTATTTCTATCATTCCGTGCTTTTTACAAATTTAAAAAAAAAGAGTCTCAAGAAACTCCTTTTTAAAGCATTTCCAAAAGATCATTGTATGGTAATCTTTTGGAAATGCTTTAAAAAGTCATTCTCCCTAATGATTTTCAGGAATAATAAAGTTAATTTGTGGAGCACACTCAGAAAAAACCTAAAATATCTGTTGTTATTTTGAGAATCAAAAAATTATTCCGACAAACTAATTACAATATATTTAAGCGTAAAATGTTAAAAATAAAACAATCAAATTATTACATTCGTACAGAACTCATAAATAAAATAAATCGATACTTTTATTATCAATAAAAAAGAAAAAATTATGGCTACAGATCTTTTTAAAGCTCCGGATTATTACAATTTAGACGACTTACTTAGCGAAGAACATATAATGGTGCGCGATGCAGCCCGAGATTGGGTTAAGCGATCGGTATCACCTATTATTGAGGAGGCCTGCCAAAAGTCAGAATTTCCAAAACAAATTGTTTCCGGATTGGGCGAAATTGGAGCTTTTGGACCTTATATTCCCGAGGAGTATGGTGGTGCAGGACTAGACCAGATCTCTTACGGTTTAATTATGCAAGAATTAGAAAGAGGAGACTCCGGTGTTCGTTCTACGGCTTCCGTACAATCTTCATTAGTCATGTACCCGATTTACAAATATGGAAACGAAGAACAAAGAAAAAAATACCTTCCAAAATTAGCTACTGGCGAACACTTAGGATGTTTTGGATTAACAGAACCAAACCACGGATCTAATCCAAGTGGCATGGAAACTAATTTCAAAGATCTGGGAGACCACTACCTTTTAAACGGTGCTAAAATGTGGATCTCTAACGCTCCCTTTGCAGATATCGCTATCGTATGGGCAAAGAGTGAGGAAGATAGAATTCACGGTTTAATTGTTGAACGAGGAATGAAAGGCTTCAGCACTCCTGAAACTCACAATAAATGGTCGCTTCGCGCATCAGCTACCGGCGAATTAGTATTCGACAACGTAAAAGTTCCCAAAGAAAACCTACTACCTAATAAAAGTGGCTTAGGAGCTCCATTGGGATGTTTAGATTCTGCTCGTTTTGGGATCGCCTGGGGTGCGCTTGGTGCTGCCATGGACTGTTACGATACCGCCTTGCGTTATTCTAAAGAGCGTATCCAATTCGACAAACCCATCGGTGCATTCCAACTACAACAAAAGAAATTGGCTGAAATGATTACAGAGATCACTAAAGCTCAACTATTAACTTTCCGTTTGGGGCAGTTACGTAATGATGGTCGTGCAACTTCAGCACAAATTTCTATGGCTAAAAGGAATAATGTTGATATGGCAATGACCATTGCCAGAGATGCACGTCAGATGTTAGGGGGCATGGGTATTACGGGTGAATACCCAATTATGCGTCATATGATGAACCTTGAATCTGTAGTTACTTACGAAGGTACACACGATATACACTTACTAATTACCGGCTTAGATATTACCGGATTCAATGCATTCAAATAAAAATTGTTTACAAGCAAAAGAACATCTGACAAAAGTAGAACCTTAAACATCTCATGAAAAGTCGCGCAATTCGAAATATTGCTATTTTGGGGAGTATCGCCATAGCAGGAATTATAAGTGTTCAAATTTACTGGATCAATCAGGCTTTAAATTTGCAACAGAAACAGTTTCAAGAAGATGTATTTATATCCTTAAAAAGAGTTGCAGAACGAATTTCAGAGTACAATAAAATGGATTTTCCCGTAGCAAATCCGGTAAAACAAATCTCTTCCGACTACTATATTGTGAATATTAGGGAAGCCATAGATGCAAATATTTTAGAATTGTATTTGCGCAACGAGTTTGGGAAGATGAATATTCAAACAGATTACGAATATGCAATTTACGATTGCTCTAGCGAAAAAATGGTTTACGGAGAATACGTTGCTTTTCAAAAAAATAAAAATAACGTTAGTATCGGAGACCTTCCTAAGTACGATGAATTCATTTATTATTTTGGGGTAAACTTCCCAAAACAAACCTCTTATTTGATGGCGGGGAATAAATTATGGGTTTTCTTCTCTTTCTTATTACTTCTTACCGTTTTATTCTTCGTGTATGCCCTAAATATTATCCTTCGTCAAAAACGTCTATCTGAACTCCAAAAGGATTTTATAAATAATATGACACATGAATTTAAAACACCCATTTCAACAATCCTAATAGCTTCGGATGCCTTACTTGAAAATGAACAAATAAAAAACGAAAAAAATTTAAGCAACTACTCTCAAATTATAAAAGAACAAAATGAACGACTGAACAGGCAAGTAGAAAAAGTACTACAGATAGCCGAAATAGAAAGAGGAAATATAGAACTAAAAAAAGAAGAAGTAAGCTTACATGAATCCATAAAATCGGTAGTTAACAGTGTTGATCTTAAACTTAAAAAAAGAGGGGGAAGCGTAAAAGCAAATCTGATTGCCACAGATGATATTGTCAATTGTGACAAACTCCATTTAACCAATATTCTTTATAACATTATTGACAACAGCTTAAAGTATACAAGCGCAAAACCAAAAATATTTATTGAAACTTCAGAAATGGAAAGGTTTTTGCTCTTAAAAATTTCAGATAACGGAATTGGTATTGCTCAAGAGCACATTCACGAAGTGAAAAAAAAGTTCTATCGAGTTCCAACAGGAAGGGTTCATAATGTGAAAGGATTTGGCTTAGGCTTGTATTATGTAAATCAAGTTTGTAAAGCCCATCACTGGCAGTGGAGTATCAAAAGTAAAATAGGAGAAGGTACAAGTATACTTTTCGAAATTAAACGGTAACAATGGCTAATATTTTATACGTAGAAGATGATTTAAGTTTAAGTTTTGTAACGCGTGATCAGCTTGAAAAACGCGATTACGAAGTCGTCTCCTGCAATAATGGAAAAGAAGCTTATCGCATTTTCAAAAAATCTATTTTCGATATTTGTATTTTTGATGTAATGCTTCCGGAAATGGACGGTTTTGATCTGGCTAAAAAAATTAGAACGGAAAATAAGCACATCCCTATCATTTTTCTCACTGCCCGTTCTATGCAGCAAGATAAAATAGAAGGTTTAAAATTGGGTGGCGATGATTATCTCACAAAACCTTTTAATATCGAGGAGTTGTGCCTTAAAATAGAGGTTTTTTTAAGACGGAAAGAAGTAAGTAAAGAACTTCATGATTCCTATAAAATAGGTTGCTATCATTTAGATGTAAAAGAACAAAAACTATATTTAGGAAAAAAGGAAAGACTACTAACCTTAAAAGAAACAAAACTTTTATCGCTTCTCACTCAAAAGGAAAATACAATTATTAAGCGGGAAAACATACTCATTAATCTTTGGGGGAAAAACGACTATTTTCTCGGAAGAAGTTTGGATGTTTTTATTTCCAGACTCCGTAAATACTTAAAAGATGATGAGAATATATCTATTGAAAATATTAGAGGAGTAGGGTTTAAACTAAATATAAATTCATAGTACCAAGATCACAAAACAACACTTTCAAGTCCCATTCAATAAAAGTACTTATAATACTTTTTAATTTAACAATTTTTAACTACCTTATTGATAATTAAGTCAATACAATAAATGGGAATTGTTCAAGCACGTTTTTGGAGAAGAATTTATTTGGGGATTTCACTATCTCTCGGAATAATATCGCCTTTGGTTTGTTGGTATATGATTCCCGACTTCAACCCCATAACAAAACCACTTTCTTATTTTGGGGTTGCTGAACTCACTGCCTGGTATTGGAATGCTTCGCTGATAATTATTGCATTTGCCATTTATTTAAATTCAAAAAAGTCTTTACCTCGTTATTTTAAAAAGACCGGGGAACTAAAGGTCTTGCGCATTCTCTTATCCATTTCTTTTGTTGCACTTTGTTTAACAGCTATTGTATCCATGGATAAGTCATTGCTTCACAGAATATCAGCATCTGCTTTCTTTTTAACATACAACTTGTTTATTTTCTGCTTTGGGTTTTTCCGCTCTTCAAAATACGTCCGCAAGGGAATGTTTTCGATGATCATTGGTTCATTAATGTTACTATGCTCATTATTGTTATTACCATTCCCGAGTTCAGGAGTGTTTGAAATTATCTATTTCTTACTATTACTCTTCTGGAACGGAAACTTATTTTATAAAAGAGTAAAAACAGAGGATAAATACATTAACGAAAAAATGGAGAAAACGAAAACTACGCCCTCTGCAATTTCTTAAAAAACAACCTGCCGCTTTAGATGATCTTTTATTATTATAAACAAGAACCATTGATTATTGTCATGAAGTCATTCTGAACTTGTTTCAGAATCCCAAAGATAAAATACTATAAAAATTGTCTGAGCTTCTACAGAATCAGAGTATCAACTATTTAAATCACCGGTCACAAATTAAAGTGTTCCTCTTCGGGCTTGCTCAGCTTCAATAGATTCAAACAAAGCTTTAAAATTTCCCTTTCCGAAAGACTGCGCCCCCTTTCTCTGAATAATCTCGAAGAACATCGTTGGTCGATCTACAACAGGTTTTGTAAAAATTTGTAGTAAATAGCCTTCATCGTCCCGGTCTACCAAAATTCCTAATTCCTTCAATTTTAAAATATTTTCATCTATTTCACCACAACGATCTAAAACGGTATCGTAATAGTTTCCGGGAACATAAAGGAACTCTACACCGCGAGCGGTCATCTCGGTAACTGTTTCGATGATATTATCGGTAGCAACAGCAATATGCTGACAACCTGCCCCATTATAAAAATCGAGATACTCCTCAATTTGAGACCTTTTAGCCCCGTGTGCAGGTTCATTGATTGGGAATTTTACACGACCATTGCCATTCGTCATCACCTTACTCATTAAGGCCGTGTATCTGGTAGAGATATCTTTATCGTCAAAAGTGATTAAATTGGCAAAACCCATGGTTTTATTGTAAAAATCTGCCCATACATTCATTTCATCCCAACTCACATTAGCAACCATATGATCAATGTATTTTAAACCTACAGAAGTAGGGTTAAAAGTAGATTTCTGTTCAACATAGCCCGGTAAAAAAATACCATTGTAGTTTTTACGCTCCACAAAAATATGAACCGTATCACCATAAGCATGAATCCCTGAACGAACCACCTCACCAAACTCGTCTTTTTCAATGGTAGGCTGCATATAAGGTTTGGCACCTCTTTTTGTAGTCTCGTTATAAGATTTTGTTGCGTCATCAACCCAAAGAGCAATTACTTTAACGCCATCTCCGTGAAGTTTTACATGATCTGCAATTTCTCCTTCAGGAACCATAGGTGTTGTCAGTACAAGGCGAATTTTGCCTTGTTGAAGAACATAAGAAGTCCGATCATTAACCCCGGTTTCTAAACCTGCATAGGCCACCGTTTGGAAACCTAAACAGTTCTTGTAATAAATAGCCGACTGTTTTGCATTACCCACATACAATTCAATGTAATCGGTTCCCAAAAGTGGTAGAAAATCTTCTGCGTCAGAAAATATTTTTTTTATGTTTTGTGCTTCTTTAACTGTACTCATTTTTTCAATTTTAGATTTATTCTTTCTTTTTTCAATGAGGCATCCAAGATTTATAATAATCCGGATGCTCTATATCTAAGGCTTGTTGGGTGACTTTCAAGGGTCTAAAAGTATCCACCATAACAGCGAGTTCTTGCGTTTCTTTCTGACCAATACTTCGTTCCATAGCTCCGGGGTGCGGCCCATGAGGGATTCCTGCCGGATGCAAAGTGATGTGTCCCTGCTCTATGTCATTTCTACTCATAAAATCTCCGTCTACATAATACAAAACCTCATCAGAATCAATGTTACTGTGATGGTATGGAGCCGGAACGGCTTCCGGATGATAATCGTAAAGCCGTGGACAGAATGAACAGATTACAAAAGCATTCGTTTGAAACGTTTGATGAATTGGAGGTGGCATATGCACCCGACCGGTAATGGGTTCAAAGTCGTGAATAGAAAAGGCATATGGAAAATTATAACCATCCCAGCCAGCTACATTAAATGGATGGGTAGCATAGGTAAACTGATGTAAAACATCTTCCTTTTTGATCTTGATCAAAAAGTCGCCTTCCTCGTCGTAACACTCTAAATTTTTCGGAGTTCTAATATCTCTCTCACAGAAAGGTGAGTGCTCTAATAATTGCCCAAACTTATTTCTATATCTGTTTGGTGTGTACACAGGATCGAAAGATTCAACAATGAATAAACGATTGTCTTGCGTGTCAAAATCAATTTGATAAATAATTCCTCTTGGGATCACTAAATAATCGCCATAAGAAAATTTAATGTTTCCCATCATAGTCCGAAGCGTTCCCGTTCCTTTGTGAATAAAAAGAACTTCGTCAGCATCAGCATTCTTATAAAAGTAATCACGAAGAGACTTCTTAGGAGCTGCTAAAGAAATATAACAGTCATGATTCACTAAAACAGGAATACGACTTGTTAAATAATCATCTGTAGCAGGAACATCAAAGCCTTTTAATAATCTGGATTTTAAATTTTTCCCCTCAGCAATTTTAGGGCTTACATCAATCGCTTCGGCAGAAGCTTTAACCTGCGTAGGTCTGTTTACGTGATATAATAATGAAGACATCCCTGAGAAGCCTTCTGTTCCAAAGAGTTGTTCGTAATGATGACCGCCATCAGCTTTCTTAAAAACGGTGTGACGTTTATGCGGAATACTCCCCTGTTTTGTATAAAACGGCATAATTTAAATTTTTTATTATCCAAAAGGGGAGCAAATACTATTAGCCACAAAGATAAACCATTTTGATTAAAAACGGACCATGATATTTGTCAGTTCATGTTGCTTTAAAACAGTGTTAAGTCGTACGATTGTACAGGACAGATCAACACTTTACGTAATTTTAATTTAAGTACTCATTATTAATGATCGCAGGCTTCCAATATTCATTATCACGCAGTCATACAGCATCTCAAATATTGTATATTTGTGAATTCAAAAATAGAAATAGAATTAGATAGATGACAAAAGATACAATTCTTGTAATAGGTGCTTCGGGGCAGATTGGAACCGAATTGGTGACAAATTTAAGGGCTATGTATGGCAATGCTCA
>Ga0207964_1000322_pt1 | contig 13733 bp, 13 predicted proteins | sample Knorr_S23_td_250_FD_185608 | JGI IMG/M metagenome (GOLD analysis project Ga0207964, IMG submission 185608) | Marine microbial communities from Southern Atlantic Ocean transect - Knorr_S23_td_250_ad_251m_LV_A (SPAdes) (version 2) | ecosystem: Environmental > Aquatic > Marine > Oceanic | place...
GCTCTCCTTTTGTCTATGATCTTAAAGGTGGAAGGCGGCAAGGCAATATGCAGGACTTTAATAATTTGATAAAGCTCTCACACATGTGTCCATGGCTTCATCATACAAGCGGTACTAACTGCGAGCCGGTTGATATTCCTGTCAATAAACGTCATCTAGATATGGTTTATTCTCACATCAAGTATTCTGATAAGCCTTTTATGGGCTCAGTAACGGCACTTGACAGAGTAGAAGATTCAATCAATATGGCGCGTATTGTTTTTGGTGATGATGTGCTAGATAAGAATTGCGTTATTCAGGGAAACATCAATGTTAATTCCCCACTAGTCTATGACAAAACGATGACTGATGCACTCAAAGGCTATGCAAGAGCGAATCAGGGCTTAGTGATAACTCCATTTATCTTGGGGGGAGCGATGTCACCAGTGACAATGCCAGCAGCAATTGCTCAAGCTCATGCTGAAACATTGGTTGGTGTTGCACTCACACAACTTATAAGGCCTGGATCAAGTGCCGTGTATGGTAACTTTTTAACTACAATGGATTTGAAGTCTGGAGCACCAACATTTGGAACGGCTGAGTCTAGTCTAGCGACCTTTGCGGTTGGTCAGATGGCAAGAAGAGTGGGACTCCCATTTAGAGCAGGTGGTCATTACACCGCATCCAAGGTAGCGGATGCCCAGGCTATGCAAGAGTCTGTCGATTCTATGTATCCAGCAATTCTGGCAGGTGCAAACTTTATGCATCAGGCCGCTGGTTGGCTAGAAGGAGGGCTAGTTGTTGGCTATGAAAAGTTTATCCTTGATTGCGATCGACTTGGCATGCTTCATCGTATGTTTGAGGGTCTTACAATTGATGAAAATTCCTTGGCAAGTAGTGCCTTTAAAGAAAACTCTCCAGGAGAGAATTTCTTGGGGACTCAGCACACAGCAGAAAACTTTGAGACTGCTAATTATCGAGCAGAACTTCCTGATAATAACTCCTATGAGCAATGGGTAGAAGATGGCTCAAAAGACGCCGAACAGAGAGCATACGAGCGCTGGAATCAGATGTTAGAAGAGTACGTTGAGCCACCTCTAGATGAGTCAATAGACGAGGCCTTAATAGACTATATGTCTAAGAAAAAAGAAAGTATGAAAGACGAATGGTACTAGACCTTGTCTCCTACTGCGCGACTTAATCCATCAGGGGCTGGAAGTTTTTTGTGCGCACTATAAATGCGCTCCGTCCTATCCATTACTAAATCACTAGGCATACTGGCACCGCGCGTTTTTAAGTCGACATGAATCAACATATGTTCAGCAGTTGCGAGCAACCTTCCATCATCATGATGGAGCCAGTGAAACAGATGAAGCTTTTTATTCTGACCATAAATAACTTGCGTTTTGGAGTAGATTCTTTCTCCGATTAAGACCTCGTCTAAGTGCCTTATATGGGTTTCAACGGTAAAGTAAGATCCAAAATTTGCGATATATTCTTCGTCAGCGCCTATTATTTTCATTAACTCATTTGTTGCCTCTGAGAAGCATTCAAGGTAACGAGATTCAGTCATATGGCCATTGTAATCAGCCCACTCTTTAGGAATATGGGTTGTATAAGTATCTAAAGGTTGGGATAAATCAAACTCCGAAAATTCTACTTTATTGACTGAGTTTGATAGAGCCTCATCGTATTCTTTTAAAAGATTTCCAGCGCCCCATCGATTTTCTTTAAGGACCTTTAAAAAATCAACTAAATTGTCATCACGCTTTTGCATTAACTCATCAATACTATATTTTCCAGACTGATCGTCTGATTGGTTCGATACCTTGTCTATGAGTTCTTCGGTGAAATCAGGCACATCCATCAAGTGCGTCCAAGGCCATTCCAGGCAAGGACCAAATTGAGAAATAAAGTGGCGCATTCCTGCTTCACCACCAGCCAACCTGTAGGTTTCGAAAAGACCCATCTGAGCCCATCTTAGGCCAAAACCATAACGAATGGCATCATCAATTTCTTCTGTTGTTGCCACATCATCATTAACTAGCCACAAAGCCTCTCTCCAAACTGACTCAAGAAGCCTGTCTGCAATAAAGGCAGGTATCTCTTTTTTAATATGTAGCGGAAACATGCCGATATTAGTAAAAATAGTAGAGGCTTTTTTGATGACTTCTTGATATGTTTCTTTTCCGCCAACGATCTCTACTAGTGGCAAAAGATAGACAGGATTAAATGGGTGAGCAACAATGAGCCTCTCTGGATGTTTCATTTTTGACTGTAAGTCTGAAGGTAGTATCCCCGAAGTTGATGAAGTGATTATCAAATCCTTAGAAGCATTTGATTCAATTTCATCATAAACAGATTGTTTTGCAGAAAGTCTTTCTGGGACCGCTTCAATGATTAATTCTGAAGATTTAGCAACATCAGCAATAGTTGCTGCAAATGTAAGACTCCCCTTCTCAGGGAGCTTTGACTTGAGAAGATTTTTATATGCCCTTTCAGCATTTTGAATAACTTTGTCAACGTTTTTAGGAGCTTCTTTTGAAGGGTCAAAGACACAAACATTAACACCATTTAGAAGAAGACGAGCTATCCATCCACTTCCAATAACGCCCGCTCCAATAACACCTGCAGACTTTATCTGAGCCATACTTAACCCCAGCGCTTTTCTAATTTCAAGTTCTTACGAACTTGATCTGGACCTAAAATCGTGCATCCCATGCCTTCAGCCGTTTGAACTGCTTTTTTAACTAAATCACCGTTCGTAGCAAGAACCCCTTTCTTGAGATAAATATTATCTTCCAAGCCAACACGTATATTGCCACCTGCAAGAACTGCCATTGCAACAAAAGGTAACTGGTTTCTACTAATTGAAAAGGCTGAAAAAGTCCAATCTTTAGGAATACTCGAAGTCATCGCTAAGAAGGTATGCATATCATCTGGAGCGCCCCAGGGAATACCCATACAGAGCTGAATCATGACTGGATCATCAATTAGTCCTTGGTTCTTAAGCCATATTGCCAGCTGTAAGTGACCAGTATCAAAACATTCAATCTCTGGCCTGACCCCAAGCGCCTGAACTTGGCGCGCCATTTCTTGAAGGACAGAAGAGGTGTTTGTCATTACGTAATCACCATGTCCAAAATTCATAGTGCCGCAATCAATAGTGCAAATTTCTGGAAGTAGATTCCGAACATGTTCCAGTCTTTCTGTTGCTCCAACCATGTCCGTGCCAGCCTCATTGAGTGGAAAAGGTTTTTCAGCAGATCCAAAGACAATGTCACCTCCCATTCCAGCAGTGAAGTTGATGACCATATCAACCTTTGATTTCTTGATGATGTCAATAACCTGGCTATAGAGCTCAGGATCACGAGCTGGGACGCCCGTTTTAGGATCTCGAACATGAATGTGAACAATTGCTGCACCAGCATCAGCTGCTTCGATGCAAGAATCTGCTATTTGTTGCGGCGTAATGGGAACTTTATCAGATCTTCCAGTAGTATCGCCTGAGCCAGTAACAGCGCATGTAATAAATACATCCCTTGATGGTCGAAGGTTAGTCATAGAAATTTCTCCAAATACAAATATATCAGGTTCATTTTAGACAAAATAAATTGAGTTATAAAATTATTTAAATCTCTGATTGCAGCCTGCAAAATTTTTTAAAGATGAGTTTTGATCAATGCAAGGAATAGCTATAAGAACCTGATTTAATTGTCTTTCATCATTTTTGTAATCATTTAAAAAATACAGTAAGTTGCCCGGCGCTTATTGCCAGAGATATTTAATTGAAATCTACCTTTATTTATAGGGAATGCATACGATTGCAATTTATGCTATTATTTAATTCTGCTGTGCTATAATTAGCATCGTGGTATTTGCCATGACGAAGTTAATCAAAACTAATCAAAACTAATCAAAACTGGGAACCATATGGCTGAAATCGAACTAATTAATCTAACTAAACGATGGGGCGACTTTGTTGCAGTAGACAACTTTAATTTGAAAATTGCTAATGAAGAGTTTTTGGTTTTGCTTGGGCCCTCTGGTTGCGGGAAAACAACTACTATGAGATTGATTGCAGGACTAGAAGAGGTGAGCGAAGGTGAGGTGGTGATTGATGGAAATACGGTCAATGAGTTAGAGCCAAAGGACCGTGACGTTGCGATGGTTTTTCAGTCATATGCGCTTTATCCAAACATGACAGTTTATGAAAACATTCGATTTCCTCTAAAGGTAAGAAAGGTTGATAGAGGACTTCATGATGAAAGAGTTATGAGGGCTGCCGAAATGGTTGAACTAGAGGATTACTTAGATAGAAAGCCCTCTGAGTTGTCAGGTGGTCAACGTCAGCGTGTAGCCTTAGCAAGGGCAATTGTCCGAGAGCCTGCTGTATTTTTGATGGACGAGCCATTATCTAATCTCGATGCAAGGTTGCGAGTCTCTACTCGTGCGCAAATTAAAAATCTGCAGCATGAGCTTCGAGTAACTACCGTTTATGTGACTCATGATCAGGTAGAGGCAATGACTTTGGCTGATAGAGTGGTCGTAATGAACGCTGGTGCCATTCAACAGATTGGCACTCCAAGAGATATCTACAATAAGCCAGCCAATAGTTTTGTTGCCAGTTTTATCGGGTCTCCTGCCATGAATTTGCTACATGGCACTATTAGTAAAGGCACCTTTACTGGTGAAAATGTAAACATCGATGGACTCAATAAGAAACACTCAGGTGAGGTAAGCTTGGGATTTCGTGCTGAGGATGCATCTATCGTCGAAAGTGGCGGAGAGATTGTCGGACCCGCCTTCTCTTTTGAACTGCTAGGTGATACAACGATGGTTACTCTTAAAGCTGGCGGTGAAATGATCTCTATTAAGTCTGATAAAAATTATCATACTGAGATTGGCACTACAGTTAGGGCTCATGTTCCAGCGAATCTCTGCCTACTATTTAACAAAGAGACTGGAGAAATGCTAGACAACTAGTTGGAGAAAGATAGTATGAGTTATGACGAAAAATCCAAAAAAACACTTGCAGTAATCAAGGCAATGGAGGCAGCACTGGGGGCTAATTCAAACACTATGGACAGGCACTTTCATAAAGATTTTCGTTGGATGGGCAATCAGGGATGCGGAACCAAGAATAATTTACAGGAGTTTCGAAATAATTGGCAACTTCCTCTAAGGGCAGCATTCACAGACAGAGTATATAAGACTGAAAAATTTCTTGTGGATGGAGAATGGGCGTCATGCTTTGGTTATATTGATGCTTTGCATACTGGAGATTTTATGGGGATAAAGCCTACCAATAAGCGAGTGAAAATTCACTATACAGATTTTTGGGAAGTCAAAGACGGACTGATTATTGATAATTGGGTTAATGTAGATTTTCCGAGCATTTTGGCACAACTTGGAGTCGATGTTTTTAGTGGCAAAGGGTGGGAGGCTTTTGATCGTGGTGAAATAGAACCGCCAAAACCTAATTAATTGGAATTATTATGGCTATAAATTATATAAAAAAAGGGAAAACTGCTGCAGATAAGGCACTTGAAGATGCTCAAGTCAGTGAGGTAGTAAAAAATACCTTGGAGGTAATTGAGGAAAGTGGCGACAAAGCCGTTAGAGAATTTTCAGAAAAGTTTGATAACTATTCCCCGAAATCTTACAAACTCAGTTCTCAAGAAATCGATAATTTAATCGCAAAAGTTTCTGACAGAGACATGAAAGACATTAAGTTTGCGCAAGAGCAAGTGAGAAACTTTGCCCAAGCTCAAAGAGACTCTATGCAGGATATTGAGGTTGAAACAATGCCAGGAGTTATCCTTGGGCATAAAAATATCCCAGTACAATCGGTTGGATGTTATGTCCCAGCTGGGAAGTTTCCCATGGTGGCGTCTGCCCATATGTCAGTCGTCACTGCCAGTGTTGCCAAGGTACCAAGAATCGTTGCCTGTACCCCGCCTTATCAAGGTCAGCCTAATGCCGCGGTTATCGCTGCAATGCACCTTGGGGGCGCCCATGAGATTTATGTGATTGGCGGTATTCAGGCGGTTGGCGCTATGGCTTTAGGTACTGAAACGATTGATCCAGTGGATATGCTGGTGGGTCCAGGCAATGCATATGTTGCGGAGGCCAAAAGACAACTCTTTGGACGAGTTGGAATTGATCTTTTTGCTGGGCCAACAGAGACTATGGTGATTGCTGATGAGACAGTAGACGCTGAATTATGTGCAACCGATCTACTTGGTCAAGCTGAACATGGCTATAACTCGCCAGCAGTCCTTGTAACCAATAGCCAGACGCTTGCAGATGAGACTCTTAAAGAGATTGATAGAATACTAACCATCCTTCCAACAGCCGACACTGCAGGGGTTAGTTGGGATGAATATGGTGAAGTTGTTGTCTGTGATACATACGATGAAATGCTTGAGGTTGCCAATGAGATTGCCTCAGAACATGTTCAAGTCATGACTAATCGAGATGACTGGTTTTTGGATAATATGCATTCTTATGGCGCCTTATTTTTAGGTCCAAGAACCAACGTATCAAATGGTGATAAAGTGATTGGAACTAACCATACGCTGCCAACAAAAAAAGCGGGACGCTATACTGGCGGTCTTTGGGTTGGCAAGTTTCTTAAAACGCACAGTTATCAAAAAATTACAACGGATGAAGCAGCAGTTAAGATTGGCAGATACTGCTCAAGACTCTGTATGCTTGAGTCTTTTGTTGGACATGCAGAGCAGGCCAATATTAGAGTTAGGCGTTATGGCGGTGAAGATGTTCCATATGGAGGGGCAGCAAAGTGACAACGGATGTTCATTCACAAAATAAATCTCTTATAGGAGAACTGCGTCATTCAATGTATAACTTCGAGCCTCAAGAAGTTAAGGACACACTTGAAAAGTTGTTTCATGATGATGCGATCGTTCATCTATGTTTCCCCTTTGAAGATCTCGATGGTGCAAAAGGCCTTTTTTCTGAAGCGTATGAACCACTATATAGGGCGATTCCAGATATAGAGCGCCGAGACACCATTGTAATAGCAGCACCCACAGCTGAGAAGGATAATTGGGTGGGGTGTTGTGGATATTATACTGGGACGTTTGTATTACCCTGGATGGATATCCCGCCTACGGGGCACCAAGTTGCCATGCGTTTCCATGAGTTTTATAGAATCGTTGACAATCTTGTTGTTGAGATGCAAGCTCTTTGGGATATTCCAGAGATGATGATGCAAGCAAATGCCTGGCCTATGACGCCTAGCCTTGGACGAGAATGGCATGTGCCCGGTCCCGCTACACAAGATGGAATAAGTGACACCCCTTTCGATAAAAAAATAAGCTCTACCTCAAGACAGCACATTATTGACATGCTTACTTCAATGAAAAAACACCCCTCAAAAGGAGGTCCTGAGGTCATGGAAATGGAGAAGTATTGGCATCCACGGGTGAGTTGGTATGGGCCCTCAGGCATAGGCACCTGTAGAGGTATAGATGGTTTTCGTAATTGGCATCAAATTCCGTTTTTGAAAGCTATGCCAGACCGAGGTCAGTACGTCGATGAGATAAATTACCATTTCTTTGCTGAAAGGAACTATGTTGGGGTGACTGGCTGGCCAAATATGATACAGACTTTAACCCACAATGGATGGTTAGGAATAGCGCCGGTTGGTAAGAGGATTACAATGAGAAGCTTGGACTTTTGGCGGATTGAAAATGGCTTGATAAGAGAAAATTGGGTAATGGTAGATTTATTGGATATGTATAACCAGATTGGTGTAGACGTATTTGATAGACTTCGTGAATTTAATAAAGCGAGATATAATGAACCTCCATTTCAAAACCTTAAGGATCAAAAATGATTGAATTGCCAAGTATGCCATCATTACGCCTTGATGGTATGAAGGCTCTTGTTACTGGTGCATCTTCTGGGATCGGTTTAGGTTGCGCTGTAGCGTTGGCAGAAGCTGGAGCTCATGTAACATTGTCAGCTCGAAACGCTAACAACCTTAGCAAAGCTGTTGATGCAATTCAAGCAAGAGAATTGAATGCTGAAGCATTGATTTTAGACATTACGAAAATCAACTTAACCCAAAAAACTATACTAAACAATGGACCTTTTGATATTTTGGTCAATAGTGCAGGGTTGGGTCGTCACTCACCCTCTCAGAATACTTCAGTGGAGGATTTTGATGAGGTAATGAGTGTCAATCTCCGCGGCGCTTATTTTGTAACACAGGCTGTAGCAAAGGGCTTAATTAAAAATAAAAAGCCTGGCTCTTTAATCAACATCTCTTCTCAAATGGGACATGTAGGCGGTATTGACAGAGCCGTTTATTCTGCCTCAAAACATGCAGTTGAGGGTTTTACTAAAGCGATGGCAATAGAATGGGGGCCATATCAAATAAGAGTTAATACTATTTGCCCGACATTTATTCGCACTCCTCTTACGCAATCTACTTTCGACAACCCTGAACGTAGGAAATGGATTAAAGAAAAGATAAAGCTTGGTCGAATTGGTGAAGTTGAAGACGTCATGGGAGCAGTGGTATTTCTAGCATCTGAAGCATCTAAAATGATAACAGGCTCAGCTTTGATGGTTGATGGCGGTTGGACGGCAGATTGATGGCAGCCAAAAAAATAACCTCAGTGGAAGTAGCAAAATTGGCTGGTGTAAGCCAATCTGCAGTTTCACGTGTTTTTACACCTGGCGCTTCTGTTTCGAAAAAAACAAAGGAGAAAGTTCATAGTGCGTCTGCAGAGCTCGGCTATCGTCCTAATGTTTTGGCACGATCACTCATTACCGGTCGGTCACGTATTATCGGTTTAGTGGTCGCTTATCTGGATAACTACTTTTATCCAGAGGCGGTTGAGCTTCTGTCTAACGCTTTGCAGAAAAAAGGCTACCATGTTTTGGTTTTTATGGCTTCGAAAACTGCAGGAAATATTGATGTTGTAGTTAAAGAAATGCTTGACTATCAAGTTGATGGCGTTATTGCTGCTTCTGTAGCGATGTCTTCAAGCTTGGCATCAAATTGCAATGCTGCAGGAGTTCCCGTTGTTTTGTTTAACCGTGCACAAGATGATGAAAGATTATCAGCTGTCACTTCAGATAATATAACAGGAGGTCAAAAGGTTGCAAAGTTTCTAATTGCGGGCGGTCACAAACGCCTTGGTTATATAGCGGGCTGGGAAGGCGCCTCAACCCAGCGTGATAGAGAGGCTGGGTTTATTGCAGAGCTGAAAAAGCATGGAAAGACGCTCTTTGCCCGGGAATTGGGTAATTTTAATACAAGTGAAGCTCGACAGGCTACACGAAAAATGTTTACTGCTAAGGAAATACCAGACGCTGTTTTTGTTGCGAATGATCATATGGCACTTATAGCAATGGATGTAATTCGTTTTGAACTAGGGTTAAAAATACCTGATGACGTTTCTGTAGTTGGGTATGACGATGTGCCTTTAGCATCATGGCCTGCATATAATTTGACAACTGTCCGTCAGCCAGCAAACCAGATGGTTGGTGAGACAGTATCTATTTTAATTGACGCCATTGAAAATAAATCTAATGAGCCAAGGCGAATAGCAATTGACGGCCCTTTAATAATGAGAGGTTCTGCAAGAATTTCAGACAAATAGAATTTAAGACTTATGGAAGGATTTGATTCAAAGTATGCTAATTTCCAAGACTGATTGATTTATGACTCCTGAAGAGATGGAAAAATTTATTGTTAGGTATGATGACTTAAAGCCATGCAAGACAGCTTTTATCGATGCTCATACCCCTGGGTCAGACCAAAAAGATAACTTTACTATCATAGGGCCTGGTGTTTCTGAAAGTGCGAATCAGTTTGTGCACATATCTGAAACACCTGGCTTTAATATTGGGGCCGCAGGCCAGCCTCCAAAATGTTTTAATTCGCTGCATTATCATAATACAGCGGAAGTTTTTTTTGTATTAAAGGGACGCTGGCGATTCTTTTGGGGTCGCTATGGAGAGGCTGGTGAAGTTGTCTTAAATGAAGGAGATATTTTCAACATTCCAACTCGAGTATTTAGGGGTTTTGAGAATATTGGAGATGAATACGGGATGATTATGTCAGTTTTGGGAGGCGATGATTCTGGCGGTGGAGTAATTTGGGCGCCTCAAGTACTTGATGCAGCATCTAGCCATGGGCTCATTCTCAGTGAAACCGGACAATTATACGACACTAAAAAAGGAGAGACGTTGCCTCATGGTCAAAATCCAGTTTCTAAGCTGACTGATAAAGATCTATCAAAGATTCCAGAAGTGCCAGTTAATGGAATTGTTCGTGATTACGTTGCTCGATATTGGGATCTTATGGCTCTATCAAAAAGTGAGCCTTGCTTAGTTATTGGAGAAGACGGTCTTATCAAGGATAGACCTGGATTTGAAGTTGAGTTTATTGGTTCAAAATCTGTTGCAGATAAACCGTACAGTACTAATCGTTACGGGGTATTGATGCCTGTGAAGGGTGATTGGAAGTTAAGTTGGCAGGGACACGAAACTATACTTAATTCGGGAGATACTTGCTTACTTAAACCAGGCATTGAACACTCATTAATAGCTCTTGATGAATCTGAATCTAGCCTTTATCGCATAACAAGTACTGATGATTCTGCAGGCTTAACTTGGAAAGAATAGTGTTAATTTTAAGGAGATTAAATTGAATAGAATTCTAACGAGCCATGTTGGCTCATTGCCTAGAAGTCAAGAGGTTGTTGATTTTATTTTCGCTAGAGAAAATAATAAAAAATATGATGAAAATGATTTTGATGAGTGCATGAAAAAAAATGTTCTTAGCACAGTTCAAAAGCAAAAAGCTTCAGGAATAGACATTGTAAGTGATGGTGAAACCTCAAAAATATCATATGCGACTTATGTAAAAGATAGGTATTCAGGGTTTTCTGGAGATAGTCCACGAAATGCGCCAGAGGACTTGAAACTTTTTCCTGGATTTCTTCAAAGACTAGCAGATGAGGGAGGCACGCCTCAATATGCAAGGCCAATGTGTACTGGAGAAGTAAAATCAAAGGGGCAAGGAGAACTTCAAAAAGACATCTCCAATTTAAAAAATGCAATGAAAGCTAATGGCGTTGAGAGAGGTTTCATGAACGCAGCATCTCCAGGCGTCATTTCTTTGTTTTTACAGAATGATTTTTATGCTACTAGAGATGCTTACCTTGCAGCCCTTGCAGATGCTATGAGAGAGGAATATGAAACGATTGTGGCTTCAGGATTAGACTTGCAACTGGATTGTCCAGACCTAGCTCTCTCGCGACATATGCTATTTAGTGACTTATCGGATTTGGAGTTCATAAAGATTGCAGAGTCTCACATGGAGGCTTTAAATCATGCTCTAAAGAATGTCCCATCGGAAAAAGTAAGGATTCATATTTGTTGGGGTAACTATGAGGGTCCACATTGCTGTGATATTGACATGAATAAGGTTTTTGGAACTTTGATGAAAGCTAAGGCAAAATACACATTATTCGAGACCTCAAATCCAAGACATGCTCACGAATGGACGGTTTTTCGTGATCGTAAGAGTGAAATACCCGATAACAAGATACTTGTTCCTGGGGTTGTTGATACGACGACTAACTTTATTGAACACCCAGAACTGGTTGCTGAGAGGATCAGTAAATTTGTAAACATTGTCGGAAAAGAAAGAGTGATAGCAGGCTCTGATTGTGGTTTTGGAACTTTTGCAGGTTATGGAGCTGTTGATCCCGATATTGCATTTGCTAAGTTAGAGTCACTATCAGAGGGCGCTAAACTTGCGAGCAATCAGTAATGAAGGACCTTGTTATGGTTCCGGGAATGATGTGTGATGAGCGCATTTTTTCCCCACAAATTGCTGGTTTGAGTGATCAAATAAAGGTTACTGTTGCAGACATTTCTAGTTTTCCATCAGTTGAAGAGTTGGCTTCAGATGTTCTTAAGAAAGCACCCCAAACGTTTGCACTTCTGGGCCATTCAATGGGTGGAATTGTTGCTATGGAAATGTACTCTCAAGAGCCTGAAAGAATTGAGAAGCTAGTTCTTATGGACACTAATCCTATGGCTGAATTAGAGGAAGCTAAGTCTAAACGTGAGCCTCAAATGAGAGATGTTAGAGATGGGAAGCTTCATAACGTGATGCGCGATGAGATGAAACCTAACTATCTTGCTGAGACTGAAAATCAAGAAAGTATTTTAAATACTTGTATGGATATGGCTTTGTCCCTGGGTCCAGGTGTTTTTATTAATCAGTCAAGAGCACTTCAAACGAGACAAGACCAACAAAGCACTCTCAGTTCAATTGATATACCCGTACTAATCATGTGTGGCTCAGATGATAAATTATGTACTCTAGAGAGGCACGAGTTGATGCATAATATAATTAATAATTCAGAGTTGAAAATTATTTATAATGCCGGGCACATGCCTACATTGGAGCAACCAAATAAAACAACGGAGGTACTAAAACAATGGCTGATGAATTAGATTCAGAACTATTAAAGCTTCTTTGTTCAGTCGATACACCAACAGTTTGTAATGCTATCGAAGTCGCCGAAGGTAAGCGTGGTTTTACACAATTTACAAGAGGCACTATGATTTCTTCTGACCCAGAGGGCAGGCCCATGGTTGGTTTTGCAAAGACTGCAAAAATTGCTGCGTTAAAACCCTCAGAAGAAAGCCAAGAAATTATTAAAGAACGTAGAATGAATTACTATCGTTACATGTCTGAGACTGATGGTCCGGTTGTTACTGTCATTGAAGATATCGACTATCCTGATTGTATTGGTGCATACTGGGGCGAGATAAATACCAAGGTCCACAAAGGTTTTGGGATATCGGGCGCATTGACAAATGGCGTTCTTAGAGACCTAGGTGATCTTGCCAATGGTTTTCCAGTTGTCGCTGGTTCAATAGGCCCCAGCCATGGATTTGTTCATGTCCGTGAGATAGGTACCCCTGTAAATGTCTTTGGAATGACTGTGAATCCAGGCAACTTAATCCATGCAGATCGTCATGGAGCAGTTGTAGTTCCGAATGAAGTAATACCTATTTTGAAAGATTCAATTCAGAAGTTGTTTGCTTCTGAAAGGCTCATATTAGATCCTGCAGAAAAAACAGAATTTAGTTTTGATGATTTTAGAAAAGCGTGGGAAGATTTTGAAAAATCACGCACCTAAGTAAGCCTCTAACTAGAAATCACGCACAATACATTCTGAACAAGCTGATTCATTAAATGAAGTGTATCCACTATGCACCAATTTTCAATAATTTTTCCATCTATGCAGCGCCACCCGTCAAAATCCCCCATATATATTTCAAAAAAAACTGAAAATTTGCATTTTTGTGTGTTATAATTTTTTGCAATCGTATGCATAAATAGCTATAAACGAAGTATTCACTTACTTGATAGCTAATTTGCTGACGACATAATTTATCAATATCGATAAATTTTTTTAATACAAAGGAGTACAAAATGCTAAAAAAAAGAATAACTCAAGTAAGTGCCTTATTCGTTGCAATTCTCTTTGGTACAGCTGCGTATGCTGATTGTGGACCATCCGGTGCATCGATTCGAATTCTTGCCAGTGACTTCCCAGCTATTCATGCTGTAGCTGGAACTGCTGAAGAAATGTGTGGCAGCTCAGCAAGTGAGTTCACTCGTAATCACACTACTGAAGCTCGAGCAATTATGAACGAGGCACAGACCCCTAACCCAGCTGTATATA
>Ga0207964_1000324_pt1 | contig 13682 bp, 11 predicted proteins | sample Knorr_S23_td_250_FD_185608 | JGI IMG/M metagenome (GOLD analysis project Ga0207964, IMG submission 185608) | Marine microbial communities from Southern Atlantic Ocean transect - Knorr_S23_td_250_ad_251m_LV_A (SPAdes) (version 2) | ecosystem: Environmental > Aquatic > Marine > Oceanic | place...
CGCAAGTGTATAAGAACTAGCGGAATACCCAAAATAATAAGTATTAACCCCAGTAAATGGAAAAAAATAACGACGTACGCGAGTGGGAAGCCCCCAGGGTTAAAAATAAACTTAGCAGCGATAAAACTTAAACAATACCCGGCAATCGTCAACACTGCCAGACGATCAAAAACTTTAGTGGCTTTAGTTAACATAAGCTCAGCTCCCATTACTCCGACTATATTGGTTTATCACCTCAAATTGATCTAGGCGAATAATAAACTTTTTGTTCAGGCTAGGTTTATGTAATATTGAATAAAGTAGAGTACACAGAAGTAATAAAATAGACAATGCGAAAAAGACAATTTTACTTCATAGCGACCGCCATAAAGACGAAAACAATTACAACTAAACAGCCTCATTACTAAAAGGAGCCAACATATATCCAATTGATCCACCAATAGATTGATTTATTGCGTACAATGCGCCACCACTCATGAACCGTCTCAAGGGACAATGATGGACAAAACACTGCAGTCTGAGAAGCTTAAAAATGTGAATTACGAAATCCGGGGCCCGGTACTGGATTATGCAAACTTACTGGAAGAAGAAGGTCAGCAAGTTTTAAAACTTAACATAGGCAATCCAGGGGCCTTTGGCTTTGACGCCCCTGACGAAATTATGCGTGATGTTATTCACAATCTCCGTGAAGCCCAGGGCTATTCTCATAGCAAAGGACTCTTTTCAGCCAGAAAAGCCGTTATGCAACGGTACCAGCTGCAAGGTGTGGAGAATATCGATGTGGGCGATATCATCATGGGTAACGGTGTCAGTGAATTGATCGTGATGTCTATGCAGGGACTGCTCAATCAAGGAGAAGAAGTGCTAATACCCTCCCCTGATTACCCTTTATGGACAGCGGCGGTATCCATCTCAGGTGGTTCAGCGATTCATTATGCCTGCGACGAGTCAAATGACTGGCAACCAGACATCGCAGATATAGAAAGTAAAATAACTGAACGGACTCGTGGTTTAGTTATCATTAACCCCAACAATCCAACCGGAGCAGTGTACTCAAGAGAGACGCTTATCGAGCTTGTAAATATCGCTGAGAGAAATAATCTAGTGATATTTGCTGATGAAATTTATGATCGCATTCTTTACGATAATGCTGTGCATCATCCTCTTTCACTAATGGTTAAAAATACGCTTTGCTTAACTTTCAACGGCCTGTCAAAGACCTATCGTTTAGCGGGCTTTAGGTCGGGCTGGATGCTCATCAGTGGAAGAAAGGATACCGCTGAAAGTTATATCGAAGGTTTGGAAATGTTAGCCTCTATGCGCCTATGCGCTAATGTACCAGCAATGCTTGCCGTGCAAACAGCACTGGGCGGCCGCCAGAGTATTCAGGATTTGATACTACCGGGAGGGCGACTTTTGGCTCAACGAAACTTGTGTTACGAGTTACTCACCAAGATTCCTGGAATTACCTGCGTAAAACCGCGATCCGCTATGTATCTATTTTTTAAGCTAGATCCGAGCATATATCCTGTGGATGATGATGAAAGTTTTGTTCTTGAACTGTTAAAGCAACAGCACTTACTTTTAGTACAGGGCTCTGCCTTTGCCTGTAAAGACTCTCAGCACTTCCGTATTGTATTTTTACCGGACCAAAATGTATTAATTAAGGCTATTGATCGATTGGACACTTTTCTGAAAAACATTCGCCACGACAAACAGACGCTTGGGGGTGGTTCTGGTACTCGACAACCCACTGCGGTTTAGGGTTTAGGGTCAGCTAACTGAAAACCCAGAATATCTAACTCTTTTTCCAATCTTGGGTTACTAGGCCACTGTGTCAAATCAACACATGTCCCTGAGTATTCCCGCCTGAGTGGGTAATTTGTCCTCAAATCATCGAACGCATTCCTCTGCCTTATAGAACCCTCCTGAAGGCCCGAGAAAGCAGTGCGCATAGCTAAATCATCCCGCTGAGGATCATAGCTGCTTAAAATAGCATCTGAGATGGACTGTATTATCTCCTCAGACTCCAATTCAATTAGTGGGAGGCTGATCTCAGTCGCATCACGATGAGTTGCGCCTACCCAACTGAGAAATGCCTCATACACCATAGAGGTTCCATTATTCTTACCCTCAACGGTATTACCTGCTATGTGAGGAGTTCCTATAGAGACCTGTTCTAGCAACTCTAAGCAAACCTCAGGCTCAGATTCCCAAACATCAAGGGCGGTTTTAATTGAACCGCCGGACCTCAAATAGTCCAAAAGAGCCTTATTATTAACTACCTCCCCTCGCCCAGCATTCAGCAATAGGCTTCCAGGTTTTAATCTTGATAGCTCATCAGGCCCAATAAGATGAAAAGTAGGATATTTTCCATGATGAGTCAGGGGGGTGTGAACGCAGATAATATCTGATGCTAGCACCTCATCAAAGCCGCACAAATCGAAACAACTATCTGGAGTCAAAAAGGGGTCATATGCCCTGCAGCTAACATTTAGATCCTTTAGAGCTCCAAATAATCGACTACCTACATTACCACAACCAATAATTCCCACACGTTTTTCTCGCCAATTGGGTACTAAGCGAGACATAACCGAAAGATCATACTGAACCACAGCATTCGCATTGCAGCCAGGCGCAAAAGCAAAGTGTATGCCTGATTGCGACAGAAAGCTTGTGTCGATATGGTCAATACCAATAGTTGCGGAACCGACGAACCGCACGGATGAATTCTCAAGCAAATCGCAACTAACCCTAGTTACCGATCTGACCAAAAGTACATCCGCGTCAATTAGATCTGAAGAAGTAATCTCACGACCAGATTTAAGATGTACGTCACCGTATGGGCTGAATAATGTCTCTACAAGAGGCATATTTTGATCAGCTACGATTTTTAAACGACCCTCACTGACCATCTAATTAATTCCCATCCCTGAGCCTAATTGGCGCTTCTTTAGATCAGCCAAACGACTGCTAAACGCGCTACCAAAGCCCATTTCCTCAGCAAATAATTCAAAGGCCTGTTCCTGCACACCTCGCCATTTGATCTGCTCAACATCCGGCATATCTTTAATGTCAGTTTCGATTGTCGCAAGCCGTTTGGATAACATTAACTGATCCTGATTTCCAACAAAGCGATCTGCTAGCTTCCTTGCTCCCCTTATAGGCAGACCCTCAAGTTGGTCTAAGTGCTCAAGAATAGACTCAATATCAGAGAAGTGGCTCAATAATTGTTTTGCAGTTTTGTCACCAATTCCTGGAATACCTGCAATGTTATCACTGGCATCGCCAACCAAAGCGAGATAGTCAGCCATTTGATGGCAACCCAACTCGAGCTTACTCTCTAGCTCTTTTTTAGCTTGGGGTTGAGACCGGCCAAAGTCCCAATAAAGCTCCTTACTGCCAATCAATTGCATAAGATCTTTGTCTCTGGAGACGATAATCGGCTGTATATCCGCATTGCCTGCTGTTTTAGCCATTGAACCAATTAGATCATCCGCCTCATAGGTGTTGGAAGCAATTTCTGTTACGCCCAATACCCTGCATACCTGCCGACAGGCATTTAACTGGAATGCTAGAGCTTCGTCAGGCAACTCACGGTTTGCTTTATAGTCCGGTGCCAACTGGTGTCTAAAACCAGTTTCAAGACTCTCATCGAAAGCGCACAGTATGTGGGTGGGATTCTTTTGTCGCAAAATATCGAGCATGAAACTGGTAAAACCATAAACGGCATTTGTCGGCATATTTAGGTCAGCTGAGTGCCAATTGTCAGGCAACGTGAAATAGCTACGGAAGATGTATATAGAAGAATCTACTAAAAAAGCTTGCATCACTGATCTCTAAGCCGTGCTAGTTGACTGATAATGGGAGTGACACTTTCCGTTCATGCCAAAATATTTACAGAGAGCATTTAAAAACTGTAAACCCCTAGATGGTAGCTGATCATTAGCGCACCACTGCTGAGCTTGATCTGCAACGGCTACGCTAAACAAACCACTAGAAGGCGACTCAACACTCCGGCTTAAGTTATCAGTACTTAGACGAAATACTTGGCCACAGGCAACACTGAACATCCATTCTAAAGCTTGCGGTTTGATTTCCGATTGCTCAAATAACTCTTGCTGTTCGGCACTGCGACCATCAGGAGCATACCAATAACCGTAGTCTTGCATGTTAAGACGCTTTTCCCCCGCGATACACCAGTGCGCTATTTCATGGAGTGCGCTAGATAGATAATCTGCCCGATAAATTATTTTAGCTGGCACATTATCGCTAGTTTTTGGAAGATACAGCGGTTCGCTTCCTCCACCAACTAATATCGTCGAATATTTTGCTTCGAATTCATCAGCAAATATTGCCCTGATGATAGTTAATTTTTCAGATTCAATAGACACGGTGATATTTGACTTTCAATCGATTGTTCAAGTGTATTGCACTAGCGCACAAGTGAAGTGTACAGGACTAAAGTGTAATGCTAAATAGCCCAAGTGAAACCATATGCCTTAGGGAATATTCGAAAATAGTATAGAGATAAACCACAAAGCATTGTGCTTTTGTTATTTGTAGAGTACCGTATGTAGTGTTAGGTATTTATGTGACTGCTGCTATAAGGAGATATATTTATGCCCAAATTGGTGCTTGAACACTCCAATAACAATGTAATCGACATCTTCACCCGCAAGCCTCTCTCTGATCTCTCTAACAATCGTATAATCCGCCTCGCAGCCGAACTTGACGGCCTCGAAATTCTTTATAGTAATTCAGAAAATCCAGATAAATTATTCTCTGTAAAGGTTTTGGCGTGGGGGCTAAAAGTTAGTGGCGAAGTAGTCGGCCTAGTTCCATGGCTGGATAAACTTGTGGCGTGCGATGAAATCAATGATCCATTGAATGGGCAGTGGCAGGGTTATTATGACCAAGGAGTAGACCAGCTTTTTTTTAACGCTCCACTTCACAAGGTCGTCGAACTCGAGACTGCTGCAGATTATTATGATTATCAATGTGACTCTGATGAAGAAATCATCCAAGAGATTCCTGATAGCATCGGCACCCATGCAGTTCTATCGGAGGATAGCTTTCATAGCATTACATTGAAAGAAGTTGTTAGCTGGCAGCTTTTAAGCAATGGCGAAATAAATGCGATGATCATTAATGAAGATAAGATCGAAAGTACTCCCGTACTTCCTGGTGATAGCTGTCTATACCCTGCAGAAAGCTGCGACTCTTTTCGTTATTTCTTCCAGCACAACATCGCCAACAAAATCAAGAGTCAAGATCCCGACGCAATGGCTGCAATTTCCATGCTTGACGATGGTTAGCGTTCAAAAGAATCAGTTTGGATTGCCGTAGTTCATTAGTCGTTCATACCGCTTAGACAGTAATTCATCCACTGTGACTGCTTGGAGTTCATCCAGTTGAGTGATTAGATGATCTCGCAAATTGGAGCTCATGGCTTCAATATCACGATGAGCACCGCCCATAGGCTCAGGAATAGTTTTATCAACAATATTAAGCTTTTCTAAGTTCTCTGAGGTAACGCCCATAGCTTCGGCCGCCGCAGATGCTTTTTCGCTACTCTTCCATAAGATATTGGCACAGCCTTCCGGTGATATCACCGTGTAAGTACTGTACTGCAACATATTTACCCTGTCTCCAACACCAATACCCAAAGCACCACCGGAGCTTCCTTCACCGATCACCGTACAGATAATTGGCGTTCTCAGCCGTGACATAACTGCTAAATTACGAGCAATTGATTCAGAGATATTACGCTCTTCAGAATCAATACCGGGATAGGCCCCCGGAGTGTCGATTAATGTCAGAATAGGTAGTTTGAAGCGCTCGGCGGTTTCCATTAGACGCAACGCCTTGCGATACCCCTCTGCCTTAGGCATACCGAAGTTCCGCATCACTTTTTCAGTAACACCCCTACCCTTTTCTTGCCCAATAACCATAACAGGCTTGTCAGCTAGTCTAGCGATACCACCGACAATTGCATTGTCATCACCAAAGTGGCGGTCACCATGCATCTCTTCCCAGTCGGTAAAAATACGCTGGATATAATCGAGGGAATAGGGTCGGTGGGGATGTCTAGCTACCTGAACAACCTGCCATGGTGTTAGCTTGGCGTATATATTTTCAGTCAACTTCCGAGATTTGACGCGAAGTTTGGTGACTTCTTCAGAAATATTGAGCTCGTTATCATTACCAACTAACTGGAGTTCTTCAATCTTTGCTTCAAGTTCAGCAATTGGCTGTTCAAAGGACAAATAATCTAGGTTCATCTTAATTAAATTCTCTGTTTAGATCGCCAAGGAGATAAAAGTGGGCAGTTTAACATCTCTAAAATCTTTGGCTAGCATTGGTTTAATCATAGCGCATGATCACACTATTTTGACCAAATTGTTCTCGGAGCCTAGCAATTAACTCATCCTGTGGTTGGATTTTCCAATCATTGCCTAAATAAAGAGTTCCACGAGCGTGGTCCTGATGATAATCGACTGAAATCTTGCAATTACCATCCCTGTATCCACTTAAAGTAGAGTGGACTTTCTCTGCCCAATCAACGCTGTCGGCGGGTATTGTAAGCTCAAGACATCGTAACTTGCTACATCTAGCCTCATAGATCGATTGTATTGAATCAGCGACCATTTTTAACCCACCTGTAAAGCTATCTTCAGAGATAGCACCTTTAACGACTAAAAGGGCGTCCTTTGACAAAATTTCCCGATAAGCATTATATTTATCGGCCCAAACCGATAACTCTATTCGCCCACTTTTATCATCTAGCGTTAAGAAGGCAAAACTATCACCTCGTTTGTTCTTCATAACACGCATACCGACAACCATCCCAGACACTATAGCCCCATCCTTGCCTGGGCGAAGGTCAACGATCCTACTAGGCACCATTTCCTTTAATTCGCTCTCATACTCATCGATGGGATGACCCGTCAAATAAAGCCCTAGAGTCTCTTTTTCTCCATTTAAGCGTTCCTTATCAGTAAGAGTACGAATTGCTGCATATGCGTTGTAATTGATCTCTGAGGCGCTCTCAACGACGGACTCTCCAAATAAATCGCCCATTCCGCTAACTTTATTTCGCACATGTTGTTCAGCAAGCTTCACCGCCTCATCCATGCACGCCAACATAACTGAACGCTTGTAACCAATCTCACCATCAGGACCAATTTCATCAAAGGCTCCGCTACGAATCATCGCTTCAAGAGCACGTTTGTTCACCTTACGACTATCGACCCGAGCACAGAAATCGAATAAGTCCTTAAATTTACCGCCGTTTAAACGAGATTCAATGATTGCTCCTACTGGACCTTCCCCTAATCCTTTAATAGCCCCTAAACCGTAGATCACCCCACCTCTTTCATCAACGCTAAACTGAAATTGCCCTTTGTTAACATCGGGTGGCAATAAATCCAAATCCATTGCTCTACACTCATCAATAAACGTCACTACTTTATCTGTTTTGTCCATATCTGAGGATATGGTTGCAGCCATAAACTCTGCTGGATAATGAGTTTTAAGCCAACCTGTCTGATAGGCGACCAAAGCATATGCAGCGGAGTGGGATTTATTAAAGCCATATCCAGCAAACTTTTCCATCAAGTCAAAAATATTAGAGGCGAGGTTTTCTGCAAACCCTTTCCCTACAGCTCCCTGAACAAACAAATCCCGCTGTTTCGCCATTTCAGCGGCATTCTTTTTACCCATAGCGCGGCGGAGCAAATCGGCTCCCCCCAGCGTGTACCCACCCATCTCCTGCGCGATCTGCATTACTTGTTCTTGATATAGGATAACCCCGTAAGTGGGCTCCAGAGATGCTTTAAGGCACTCGTGTTGGTATTGTGGATGAGGATAACTAACTTCTGCCCGCCCTTTTTTCCGATTAATAAAGTCATCTACCATTCCCGACTGAAGCGGGCCGGGCCGGAATAAGGCCACCAGCGCAACAATGTCCTCAAAGCGATCAGGACCTAACTTACGGATTAATTCCTTCATCCCGCGAGACTCTAATTGAAATACCGCTGTAGTTTCAGCCCGTTGCATTAGCCCATAGGTATCTGCATCATCAAGTGGGATTTTCTCAAGTAACAACAAGTCCTCGCCATTATCTTCACGGGTTTTGTTGATCATCTTCATAGCCCAATCAATAATTGTTAATGTCCTCAAACCTAGAAAATCGAACTTAACCAAACCGGCATCTTCAACGTCATTCTTATCAAACTGAGTGACGACACCAGCACCGCTCTCATCACAATAAATGGGCGCAAAATCGGTTATTTGTGTTGGCGCTATGACTACCCCACCCGCGTGCTTGCCGCAATTTCTCGAGACCCCTTCTAGCTGAAGAGCCATAGACCATATCTCAGAGGCCTCCTCATCTGCTGTGAGAAATTTACTTAGGTCCTCTTCTTGATCAACTGCTTTGTCAAGAGTCATACCTACTTCAAATGGTATTAACTTGGATAATTTGTCAGCCAAACCATAGGATTTACCCTGAACCCGTGCCACATCTCTAACAACAGCCTTAGCCGCCATGGTTCCAAAAGTGACAATCTGTGAAACTGCATCTCGTCCATATTGTTCTGCCACATATGCGATAACCCTGTCTCTACCTTCCATACAGAAATCAATATCAAAATCTGGCATAGACACACGTTCAGGGTTGAGGAACCGCTCGAATAGCAGATCATATTCAATAGGGTCTAGGTCAGTTATTTTTAAAGCATAAGCCACGAGTGACCCTGCTCCAGATCCGCGACCCGGGCCAACAGGAATATCATTATTTTTAGCCCAACGTATAAAGTCCATAACAATCAGAAAGTACCCGGGAAATCCCATCTCGATGATAATCTCTAATTCAAAATTCAAACGATCTTGGTAAACTTTTTGCCTTACATCAAAGTCTGGTGCTGACGGATCAAACAAGCTGGTCAAACGCTCTGACAATCCGGACCTAGACTCTTCAATGAAAAACTCACTCATTGTCATTCCATCTGGAATTGGATAATCCGGCAGAAAATACTCCCCAAGTCGCAAATCAAGATTACACCGCTTTGCAATTTCCAGAGTGTTCTCCAAGGCCTCAGGGATATCGGAAAAGAGCTCAGTCATCTCCTCAGCACTACGGACATACTGGTTCTCAGAATAACGACGCTCACGCCTAGGATCATCTAGAGTTCTCCCCTCGTAGATGCAAACCCTTGCCTCGTGAGCCTCATATTCCTCAGCGGCGATAAATCTTACATCGTTGGTTGCAACCAAGGGACAGCTAAAAACATCCGCCAAATCGACTGCCGCATGAAGATAGTCTTCTTCATCAGGGCGTCCAGTACGCTGTAATTCGAGATAGAATCTATCAGGAAAAATAGCCATCAATCGCTGCAATGATGCTTCCGCGTCGCCTCTGCGGCCTGATATTAAGGATATACCAATCTCCCCTAGCCTCCCGCCGGATAGCGCTATCAAGCCCTCATTAAGCTCTTCTAACCAAGAGAGCCTAATAGTGGGGATACCCTGCCGCTGACCCTCTTGATAGCCTCTAGAAATGAGCGTAGTGAGGTTCTTGTAACCTATGTTGTTGCTAATAAGTAACACTAATTGGGAAGGAGAGCCTTCACCAGTCTCATCTGCAATTAAAACATCAGAACCCAGGATTGGCTTCACGCCAGCCCCTTGGACAGCTTTGTAGAACTTTACTAATCCAAAGAAATTATTAAAGTCAGTTAGCGCTATTGCAGGCATTCGCAACTCAGCTGCCTTAGCCGCCAAAGGTTTCAATCTTACTAGTCCATCGACTAGCGAATACTCCGAGTGGAGCCTTAAATGAACAAATTGTGCAGACATTTTTATGCTTTAGTTAGGAGGTGCTCGGCATCAACGCCATAATGAACAAAACTGTCAGCCATTAGATCAAAAACAGTGCCCTCAAATTCTGGAATATTTTTATCCGATATTCCAATGGGCTCCACTCTCTCTCCCCATTTTATGACACCTGCACCACAGGTGAGCCCTGCCCCAAAAGTGGCCGTCAAGATTGTCATTCCTGGTTTTATAGTGCCATCTTGCAATGCATCACACATAGCCAATGGAATCGACGCTGCGGATGTATTTGCATATTCATCAATGCGCACAACCACCTTTTCCATAGGGAAGTCGAGACGCTTAGCGAGAGACTGAATAATTCTAAAATTTGCTTGATGAGGTATAAATAAATCAATGTCGTTTGGGGTCAATCCCTCTTTTTCCAACACTTGCGCGATGGAATCACTCATTCCTTTCACCGCACTTTTAAAAATTTCTTGTCCCTCAAAATTTAATGAAATGAAAAGATCATCGGTAAAGTGGAGTGGGGACATCCCCCAACTTGGTAAATGAAGGCATTCACGGCTATCGGGGACACAACTCATGTGCCCAGACAATAATCCAGCAGGTGTCTGAGACTCCTCAAGCAATACAGCCCCGGCTCCGTCTCCAAACAAAAAACAAGACTCCCTTTTCTGCCAGTCCATCGCCAGAGATATTCTTTCGGAACCAACAACAAGGGCCTTTTTAATTGACCCCGCCTTTATCATATCAGAAGCAACATTAACCCCATAAAACCAACTAGTGCAGGCAGAATTTAGATCGAAAGCTGAAGCTTTAGCTGCACCAAGTTCATTCTTAATGTAACTAGCCGTATTTGGGCAAATCTCCTCAGGAGTGGTAGAGCCCAGAATAATTAAATCAATCTCTTCGGCAGAAACACCTGCAGAAGCCAAAGCTCGCTCGCAGGCCAACCAAGCCATTTTCCCTGTTGAAACATGAGTATAGTGACGCTGCTTGATACCTGAGCGGGAGTATATCCACTCATCACTAGTATCAACTATTTTACTCATATCATCATTAGTCATAAGAAGCGGTGGGACATAACTACCCCAGCCGGTGATTTCTGCATAGTTCAAAAAACATTCCCCCAAAACAAAATTATTATTAATCGAATGTAAAGGTTGTCAGCGTTTAACTCAAGTCTTTAGTGAGGTTTTTTGCCATGATAGTAAAAGGGATATTTTTTGATACTATTTAGTAAAGACGTGGGCTAGTAAAACCCCATCAACATTTTTAAAAAAGGTCACTCTGTTCATCTTTTACACCGTAACTAACCGGAGCGAATGACCTTCGATGAATAGATGTTGGCCCTAATCTCTCTAGTGCCTCAAGATGTTGTGGCGTTCCATACCCTTTATTAGCAGCGAAACCATAACCTGGATACTTTACGTCAAGATTTTGCATCTCTCTGTCACGGACTACTTTTGCCAAGATCGAAGCAGCACTAATCACCTCAACTCGACCATCCCCTTTTACCACGGCTTCGCCGTTATACTCCCACTGGGGTAAGCGATTTCCATCCACGGCTACAAAGTCAGGTTGCAAAGATAAGCCGATAACGGCACGCCGCATGGCCATCAAAGTTGCCTGTAGAATATTAAACCGATCGATCTCTTCGACCGAGGCACGACCTATACACCAACTATTTGCCTGACCAATAATATCCTCGTACAAATTTTCTCGTTGTCTTGCAGTGAGACTTTTAGAGTCTGCCAAACCAATAATTTCGTGATCTAGAGGCAAGATTACTGCTGCGGTTACGACATCCCCGGCCAAAGGACCACGCCCCACCTCGTCGACTCCCGCCAAGCGCTTTACCCCATCTGGCGGCTTCCAACTTTTCATTAAACAACTAGCTCAGCAATCGCTTTGGATGCGATATTCCCGGATTCGAGCGCTAGAACTTTATGCAGCCCTTCGAAATGCTCAACTAGCAGCTCCCTTTTATCGTGGCTCAAAGCGATAGCTACCGCATTAGTGAGATTAGTTACAGAGGCATTGTCTTGGATCAATTCAGGGACGACCATTTCATCCGCTAGAAGATTAGGGATGGAAACATAGGGGGTCTTTATAAATCGTCGAACTAACGCGTAGGTCAATCGACTAAGCCGATAGCTCACAACCATAGGTTTCTTGAACAACATGGCCTCTAGGGCAGTTGTTCCCGATGCTAAAAGAATAGCATCTGAAGCCTCCATGGCTAAATGCGATTGCTGCAAAACCAGTTTCACGTTGCTTTGATCTCTATTAGACAAGATGGTTTGAAGCTGACGATATCTGGCTTCATTAGCAGCAGGAATGATTAACTGTAAATCTTCAAATAGAGAAGACACTTGCTCGCCAACCTCCAAGAACAGATCAGCCATCAACTCAACCTCTCCTCCTCTACTTCCTGGCATCAAGCAAAGTACTGGCTTACTCAAATTCAGGCCCAATAATTCTTTGGCCTTAATGGCATCCGGTTTCATAGGAATTTGTCCCGCCAAGGGGTGCCCGACAAAACGTACCGGTACGGAATGCTCACGGTAAAACTCTGCTTCAAAGGGCAATAGGGTCAGCATTAAATCCACTGACTTCTTGATACCTTTGATACGCCCCTGGCGCCATGCCCATACCGACGGGCTGACATAGTGAACTGTTTTTATACCGACACTATGTAGGCTGCGTTCGATATGACTATTAAAGTCTGGAGAATCTATTCCGATAAATACCACTGGTTGCAATTGGGTGTACCGGCGGATTATGTCCTTTCGGATCTTCAACAATTCCGGAAGTCGCTTCAGAGGCTCCACAAATCCCATCACTGACAAGCGCTCCATTTCGTGAAAGGAATTAAAGCCCTCTGCTTGCATTTTAGGGCCTCCAATTCCTTCATAGATAGCATCGGGAAAATAATTTCTTAGTCCACGAATTAAATCTGCACCCAGTAAGTCACCTGACGCTTCACCTGCGACAATTGCGATTATTGGGGCTTCTGCTTTCATAAACTAGCGAATAACGCCACGAGTTGAGCTGTTTAAGGAATCTATAAACATTGTAATGATTGGGTCATCGCCAAGATCAGAAATCAAATTCAGAGCCTCCGACAGCTGTAGTCCCCTGCGGTATAGAATTTTATAGGCCTTGTTAGCAAGAGAAATTTGCTCAGTAGAGAAGCCTCGACGCTTAAGACCTTCTCTATTAATGGTGCGAGGTTCAGCCGGATTACCTGCGACAGTGACATAGGCTGGAACATCATGATAGATAAAGGCTGCGGGGCCAACGAAACAATGAGCTCCAAGATGCACGTACTGATGGACTGCTGCAAAGCCTGAAAGAATTGCCCAGTCACCGACATGAACATGTCCTGATATTGCCGCGTTATTGGTCATGACAATATGATCTCCAACGACACAATCATGACCGATATGAGCATAGGCCATGAAAAGATTATCACTGCCAATGCTAGTCAATCCTTCATCCTGCACAGTACCGCGATGAATCGTAACGCCTTCTCTTATTGTATTGTTGTTCCCAATCACCAGTCGAGTACGCTCGCCTTTGTACTTAAGGTCCGGGGTATCATCACCGACTGTGGAAAATTGGTAGATTTTGTTTGATGCTCCCAAAACAGTGGGCCCTTTAATAACCACATGAGAGGCTATATCGCAGTCATCCCCAATTTCAACGTGTTCACCGATAATGGTCCAAGGGCCAATACTGACATTTTTGCCAATGGTAGCCGACGAGGCAACAATAGCAGTTTCATGAATCACTGAAAGTTTTCTCGGTCTCTGTAGGCGCACAAAAGAGTGGCTTGA